>Ga0181595_10000556_pt1 | contig 41320 bp, 56 predicted proteins | sample 041ome_7_FD_145604 | JGI IMG/M metagenome (GOLD analysis project Ga0181595, IMG submission 145604) | Coastal salt marsh microbial communities from the Groves Creek Marsh, Skidaway Island, Georgia - 041401AS metaG (spades assembly) | ecosystem: Environmental > Aquatic > Marine > Intertidal zone... | reverse complement strand
GTTGTATCTCAAATCATATATCTGCTGATAACTGCTGACATCTGTTGGTACTCCTCCTGTTGAATAGGTAATAGTATGTCCTTCAGTATATAATCTACTTCCTATATTTGTATGAGCACCTCCATAATTTTGATGAAGTATTAAAACGTCATCTGCTTTTGCTTTTGTTCCAAATGCCCACCATAAAATTAACCAAGCAAAAATGAAAATTACTATTCTTGTTAATATTTTTTCAAACATATTATTTTTGATAAATGTCAATGTTATTGACACCGCCATCTCCTAGTATATAATCTCTTGTTACAAAATCGCCTTGCGATAGATTGATAATATACTCACTTGATTTACTTAATCTTAATCTGACAAAGTTATTTGTGTCTTCTCGTCTAAACTCCCAAAAGGTACCTTGGTCAATTATAATAATACCTGTTGTTGTGTCTTGTCCTGTCTTTTGTGCCTTCTTAACAAAGACATCTGTTAGTTGACTTAAAAAACTTTCAGCTAATACTTTATTAATTTGATCTAATACGTCAGCCAAAAAATCTTGTGCTAGATAATCAACATCTAATTCTTCAAAATCTTCATCATCTTTTACTGCTAATAAATCTTCATTTAATACATCTATTTCTAAAAAGTCAATATCTAAAACATCAGCAACGGCTTTCTTTTCTTCTACTGCCTCATCTTTATTTAAATTACTAGGTGGTGATAAAATCAGTAGATTAGAAATCATACTTTCATTTACATCTACTGTTACAGGTTTAAATGGTTTATTTTCTGACGCCTCAACTCTTGTTGCTTGAAACGCCTCATTTAATATTACCTGACCAGCATCTGATTCTACACTTATCTCTCCTACATAACATAGACCATTAGTATCACAACTTGGTAATAATAAAATAGTAGAACCACCTAACTCATCTATAATCATAGCAAAGTCAGTACCTCTAACAGCAATTGTCGCTGTTGGTGTACTGATCTTTACATTTTGTTTTGAATTTTTGGCAATCTGACCTGAAGCATATCTTACACTTCCTAAACTTGCCTTTAATGATAACGCACCTGTATTAGTATTAGGGTCATAGACAAACTCATCAATGACTAACTTTGAGTGTTCCGTTAACTCAACTTTAGTATCATCAACAAAGGTAATACCTGTACGACCATCACCTGTCTTTACTGTATCGTATGAAAAGACTTCAACATCTTTTTGAATAGTGATACCTTTATCACCGTCTTTTCTATCTATTTCTGCCTTGCCTTTATGTTCGCTTACTTTACCAATAGAGGCAAGAGCAGAATTAGAAATTACGATTAATAAAATTATAAAGCTCAATATTCGCATATACTAAAAGTCCTATAATTAATATTAAATTAATTGTTCCAAAGTCCATATTTTCTCCTAGTCACTTTGAGTAATATCTACATCTTGGCTGTCGCCGTTAAATGTAGCATCCACTTTATTGTCATAGATACCTGATTGAGTAACTGTATAGGTACTACCACCGCCTGTGATGTTTAAAGTAATACTATGGCCATTAACGTCACCGTTTCCAGTTTGAGTTAAGTCAAGTTGATTACCTTCATCTGAATTAGCACTTGTTGTTGCTAATGAAGCGGAGTTATTCATAGTTACAGTTATATCAGAATTTGTACCGTCAACATCTGTATTGATAATGTTGTTGTCACCTGTTACTGTAAATGCGATAACGGCATTTTCAGCGTCACCAGTTTCACCAATATTAATTGTGTATGCGTTACTATCACCTGTGTTTGTTATATTAAGTGTTACAGTTTCACAATTACCATTTCCTGAGCTGTCACAAAGTAAATCAACTGTGTTTGAGTTACCTGTAAATGCCCAAGTTCCTGTGTAGGTATTACCTTGTATTGTCGCTGTAATTTCGTTTGTATTACCTGTCTGCGTAATACTAAACGTCATATTGTCGCCATCAAAATCTGCGTCTGCTAGTGAAGTTCCAATTTTGTTATTTTGTCCATCTTGTACAATGTCCAAATCTAAGTTGTCGCCAACCTGGTCGATATATATGTCATTAGCATAAACGTTATAACATAATAAACTCGCTAATAATGTAATTAGTAGTTTATTTAACATTTATTTTCTCCTTTTGTTTAAACTTCCATAGGGTTTCTTTTTCCCCTTTTAATATAATTTCTACTACTGCCTGTTCGATAGCTGCTCTTACAGCATAGTTAACAGGTTCGTTTACTGTTGTTCCTGATTCAATTTCAACCGCTCTTGTACCCATATCTAAAAACTTAAATACATTACCACCTTGAGCAACAGATAAAATTTGTTTTTCTACGGCCACAGATAATAAAACTTCACCTGTGGACACACTTACTATTCTCATTGATACTGTTACATTGTCAACTCTATATTGTGTTTGTAAGCCAATACCCAAGTATCTAGCACCAACACCGCCTGTCATTATATTAGAGTCATAACCAACTACAGCACCTTCTAAAATTAAACCAGCAAACTTTAATGGTTTTAATTTTTTATTTTTTTCGGCATCATATTGTTCTCTGGTAGAACGAATTAGTTGTCTTTCTTTTATAAGATTTTCTAAACCTATTCTTTCTACGACTTGAAACCAACTACCTTGGCCAATTTCTTTTAGTGCTTGTATGACCCATACTTCAGCACCTTGTGTAACCGCACTACTTAATTGTGAAAACTTATCACTTGGTTTTCTTTGTCCTGTTTTATCAGAAAAAGAATATACGGCAACTGTAATCTTAGGACCATCTAAAGGTGGCATATCTTTAAACTTTTGTTGAAGTTTAGATATAGATAACTTTGGATCCTGTATATTAGGAACAGTAGCACAACCACTTAATAATAAGATGGTTGTTAGTATGACTAACAATCTTTTCATATTAGAAACCAAAATCCCCAATAGGAACTGTTAATGTAGTTATTGATCCGTCTTCAGCTGTTATTGTTATAGCGATTGTACCTAAATCAACATCTTTATTCCAAACGATTGTCGCACCTTCGATTTCTGCTGTACCTGATGTTTGACCAGTATCACCAAACATATTGTCAACTAGTTGTTTAGACAAGTTGGCATAAATTCTACTTTCAACGTTAGCAATAAAACGATTGATTGTCTTATTGTCTTCGTCACGTTTTGCTTGCCTTTCAGCAGCTTCTTTGTCTTCTTTTATCTTTTGTTTTCTCTGGTGTTCAAGTTGTTGTATAGATAACACGTGGTTTGAATATCCGTTTCCACTAAAGGAAGGATTTTTAAATTCCTGTGTCAGTTCACTTGATAGTAATGATGAGGGTAATAGTAAAAGTCCAAAGAAAACACTATATTTTATAAGTGTTTTCATATTAGTATTTATAAGAATTAGTCTTTGTTTTTCTTATCTTGTTCTTCTCTTAATGTCAAAATGGTGTTTAATTTAGATTTAATTCTAATTAAATCATTATCTAATCTTCTTATCTTGTCTAAAAGAGCAATTAACGCTTTATTTGCTTCACCTAATTTACTTGTGACTTCTTGTGTGATGTAGGTATAGATAAACCAAATGAACCAACCCATAGCAATTGCTGCCAAAGTTGCAAAACCATATTGATTAAGTATTTCTAAAACAGTCATTAGTCTTTTCTAGCATCTTCTTTACCGTCTGCTCTAGCAATTCTATCTAAATCTGGTTTTAAATGTAAAGCAGATGATATTAAAGTATCAATATGAATCAAGTCATTGTTCATTGTTTCAATTCTATTTTCTAAACCCATAATGATGCCGTGAATACCTTTTACAGAACCTACAACACCACCTAAAATATATTTTAAAATAATATAAATGAATACACCCATTGTTGTTGCAGCTGCAACAGGTAAACCAAACTGTGTTAATATTTCAAAAAACATTATTTCTTTTCTTCTTTTTTAGGTTCGTAATAATCTTTATATTTGTCTAATATATCGTTTGTAATTTTTAATTGATTTCTTATTTGAGCAAAGTTCTTTGCTATCAATTGATAATCATTATCTGTTAAACCAAATAAGACTGGATCTAATCCTTGTTCTTCCATCTTTTTAAATACTTCATCAGCATTTTCAGATGTTATAATAATCCATTTAATCTGTTCTAATTGTAGAGGTGTTGGTTTCTCTAAATTAAGTTCTTGTCTTTTGACTTCTTCTTTGAATATGCTTAACTGCTTTACTCCACTACAATTAGTAAGGAATATAGCTAGGGTTAGCAATAGAAGGACATTCAGGATTAATTTCTGACTTCTTTGTAGCATTCTTTTCTTCTTCAGTTAAGGGTGATCCACTAGCAATCTCAATACATCTTGTAGCGTTATCACTTCCTTTGTTTATTACTCTTTCAATGGCACCTGTTCTTTCAATGGCCAGTTTACCAATATCTCTATCTTTCTTTGAAAATCTTTTATCTAAATCGTCTAAATCTTTTTTGAGATTATTAACGAGTTCGTTTATCTTTTTATTTGCCTCTAGTATTTCAGCAAAGTCTTTCTTTTGATTTTCTATAACTTGTTTTTGTTCACTAATAGCAGATTCAAGTTTAACTGCGTTCTCTTTCAAAATTACATTATCTCTTTGTAATTTAAGCACATAGGCACCAGCACCTAGTAAAGACGTGATGATGATGCCTATGAAAAATAATCTCATTTATTTTTTCCAAAATTTGATTTTATCAGTAAGTTCAACTAAATCTTCAAACTTTTCATTTACATACCATCCAAGTATAAAACCTATAATTAATCCTATTGTTAAAAACATATTTACTCCTCTATTTTAGCGTTTCTTTTTCTGTGACCATTCCAAGCAACAAATCCACCAATTCTTAATGCCCAATAAGCAAGATAATTTAAGAAATGAAAACCATTTACTTCTATGTTTATATCTCTAAAAATTGTATCTGCAATCTTTTGATTTAATAAAAAAAGTCTACCGTTTTTTTGTTTTAAAGCAGAATACTTATAAGCATAATCGTGTATTAAACCACCAATAAGTAATACACCTACAGGTGATAAAAACGAAGCCAGAAATTTTGGTACACTCGCACCATCAAATGTAAATCCTTTTGGTATAACATATTCTTGTCCATTTAATTTATAATAAAAATCTTTTGTAATCGTCCATGTTCTCACTGTCATAAACCATAACCATATCGCACCCCAAAATCCTTTATCTTTAGTTGGGATTCTAATTGGTTGCATATGTGGTAATTCTGTATAAGAAAAATCTACTTTATTACCTTTTAAAAATTTGTCTGTTAAGTTAATAACTAAACCTATAATAATCAAAATTCCTAATACTGTAAATTGCCAAAATCTTATCATCAAGTCTGCAATAATATCTATTAAGTTAATGTCTATCATATTTTTTCCTTATTTTAAAATATTTTTATCCTTCATAAATTTATATAAAGGAGATTTTTTTATTTTATTTGTATCTTCTTTTTTTGTAACGATTGGTTTTGTAGGAGTTGTTAATATAGGATTTATAGTACCTACACCTTGAGATGTATAATTTGCAACAAGACCTACAGCACGACTATCTCTGCCACCTTTGCCTTTAGGTGGTCTATCATCTTGTTTACCTAAACTTACCATAGGACTATAACTATCTAATCCTCCAATTGCAATTGTAGGTAATCCTAGATATTCTTTAAATTTTTTTGGCATTATACTTATCTCTAAAAGTCTTATATTCTTTTTCTTCTTCTATTTTAAATTCTGTTTTACCATAAACTTTTTCATCAAGTTTGGTTTCAATGTTTCCTATCCTATCAATAATATTTTTTAACACGACATTATTGTTGTCATCACTCTCTTTAATTTTTCTTTTAAGAGGTTTAGCAAACATTAAAGGATCTCGTTTATCATCTTTCTTTTTAACACCTGGTTCTACTGCAGGAGGAAGTGCCACATTAGCACCTGTACCTACAGCATTTGCTGGTGCGTCTTCATCAATCTTGTTGATGATTTCATCCATCATTTCTTTATAATGTTTTGGCATAGTCAAACTCCGATACTAGTTCTCCGTTTCTGTCATAGACATCAACACCAAAATATGTACCAATTGGTTCATCATCTATTTCTGATATTTCTCTATGTTCAGCAAGAAAGTCATCATACTGATTTGTTTCTTTTAAATATTTTATGATTGTTGATTCTATTAGAGATTTGTGTTTAGCAAATTCTTTGTTTTCTTTTAGTAATAAAGCAGCGGCAACAGCAAATGATCCTAACGCACCTCTAATACCTACTTTAGCAAGTATTCTTTTTAAATTAAATACAAACTTGTGTAGTATTGTGTACGCTCTTTTTTCTTCGGTACCTTTTATAGTATTGTATTTTTTTAATACATTACCATCTTTGTCTATGATACCATATTTAAATGCTGGTTGTTTATCAAATGGCGTAACTAACATTTTTATAACTCGATACGCAATCAATAAATCAACTGGTCTATTTGCCATTATAGTTCCTCTAAAAATTTCTTAACGTTTTCATCTACTGAAACATTGTTTAGTTCGTGTGGATATAGATACTGTAAATAATCTAAAACTGTTTTAAGTATAGGCCAATATTGTCTATCTATTTTATATAATAGTAATATACAAGCTGCCTCTACACCAAAAACATTTTGTAAAACTATAACGTGATTTACGATAAGTCTTACTTTGATTTCACCAGTTATCTTATATCTACGAAATAACCTTTTAAGATATTTAAATCGTTTGACATCATCATAAAATTCCTTTTCTCTTTCCAGAGTAGGATTATCATAATGATGTTGTGCAAACAACAACCAATTATCTTTGGTTATCTCTCTAAACATCATCTACACTAATTTAGCGTAGACCTTAGATGTTCCGTTTTTAAGTGTTTCGTAACTAACTTCTAGTTTCAAACCACCTTCTTTTCTATGAGATATACCATCATCATTAATATCAGAACCATCGGTATCTTTACCAAATCTTCCACCAAATTGTTTCACTTCAGCTGTTACTTTACCATTATCACCGTTCATATCAACTGGCGATACTGTTAATCCTATTCTATGTAACTTCTCTCTTAATTCATCAACTGCAAATTGTGGTTTAATGTATTCCCTTTCGGCAATAGAACCTACAAATGCATTAACTCTTTTAAGAACATCAGGATCCTGTATGTTATGAGCACCTAAAGCACTATCTTCAGGAGAGTTAGAAGTTGTACTTCCAACTTGCCCACCCATATAAGAACCTTCTTTTACGTGTTGTTTAAAAGTTTTCATTTTTCTCCTCTTTAATATTTGAATTTGATTTTTCGGTTTCTTTTTCTTTATCACCTACTAAATCTTCTTCAAAGTCTTTTAGTTCTTCTTCTTTTACAAAAGATTTAAACTTTTTTATCATCTTTATTTTCCTTACTTAACTTTAAAAGTTTTTCAGTTTGTTGCATAGCACCGTAAATTGCATTAAGATTATTTCTCATAACCATAACTTCTTTTTCAATGCTTTCAATTTGTTTTTTTGTCTTATCAAAATCAGATTTTAAAGTTGTTAATTCTTCTTGTAATATCTTTTCATCAATTTTCATAATATCTCCTTAATTATGCGATTACGTATCCGTTACCACCAATTACATTCCAGTTACTATCTTTAAAAAATAAAATAACACTTCTACCTGGTGCATCTATATTTACAGTAGATCCTGAAACAAAGTTTGCAGGTGTAATTGTTACTGCATTACTACCAGCTGTTGAGTTGTTAATTATAATTTTAACTTGACCATCAGCACCGTTTGCTACTGTTACTGGAGCAGCACCTGAAGTTGCATTAACTAAAGTTGTACTTTCAGTAAGTGTTACTGCTGATTCAGTTGAACCGTCACCAACAATTGTTTGAGCAGTATCTTTTAATCCTATCCAAGAAGGAATATTATTAAAAACATCTTCTGCTGATATTTTTTTATTGATTGGTGTACCTGACGGATCGTCAACTACGTGAAACAAGTCTGCACTTGCTAATGCGTTACCCAAATCAGACAACGCTGTTATTTTTTTATCTGCCATTTTTTTCTCCTGTTAACCCTTTCGGGAATGCTACTCTAGGTATTTGCCTAGATCAATTTGTTCATATAGTATATATAAGGGCACTTTGAGCGCCCTTATATGATATTGTTATTAAGCTGCTACAGTTAATGTACCTGCTTGAGCAGCGTTTGTAATTGTAGAGTTTGTTGTTGTACCAGCATCTTTAATAGTACCACTGTTAAGTGCTACTGCGTTAGAGCCAATTGATAATACATCATTCTCAGCAATACCACCATCTGCAGCACCATAAGTTGCTCTGAATACAATTTCGTTTGATCCTGTACCAGAGTTATAATCTGCTGTAAATGTAGCATCAGTACCACTACCTGTTTGGTCGTTAGTTACTGTTACTTGTGGTGTTCCTGTAATGTCAACTCTTTCGTTAAATCTTACTCTAACGTCAATGTTTCCACCAGCAGCTGCACCGATTGATGTTGTTACAAATTCTATTTCAGTAATATTTGCTGAACCCATATTTGTAGCTAATCCGCCGATTGCTACTAATACTTCAGGATCTGCATTTGGATTATCATTACCTGATAATACTGAGCCTGCTTCTCTTACCCAACCTTGAGCGGTTGCATAGACTTCTTTTTTTTCTTCGTCTGTAAGATTTTTAGGCTTTATATCGTTTCCCCATAAAGACATATATCTCTCCTTAAATTAGTAATTGTTATATAACAGTACTATTTATAAGAATGGATACTAGAAACCTAGTTTTTTAAGTTCTCTAATCGTATTGGAAGTAGAAGTGTGTAGTATTCCGATACCACCTCTTTGTGTGAATTGATCTGTATTTTTCTTATAGTCGTCTATTAAAATAGCTGGTACACCAACCACTTTGGCGTAGTTTTGTTTTTGTACTCTTTTGACTAAATGTACACGACCTGGTGCAATACCTAAATTAGTTCTTGCCCAATGTGATTTACCTGGTATGCAATTAGGATCAAAACTTTCTTCTACGTATGCTGATAGTATATGTGGTTTATTATTTGAGATGAAAGACCAAAGCTCTCTTCCACCTGGCATCCAAGGAAGTGTGTGCCAAAATCGTGGAGTGTCTTTGATTGGTTGCCACTTCTCTTGTTTACTTGCATATGACCATTTTGATATAGGCATACCAGTAACTTTCTCTGCTGCCTTTTTAAAGTCGCAAAGAACACCATCCATATCACAATAGATACGTGATTTCATAGTTTAGTACTTGTAATCTACTTTTGGGTTCATTTCAGGTGTAGTTGCAATTTCACCTGTCATTGTTTTTACTTTTTTATCTCTTGTATCATCACCTGCCTGCATTTCTTTTTTATCTTCTTTTTTTTCTCTCAATTCTGCAGCCATCATTGCAAAAGTTTTCCATTCATTCTTTTTAGTTTTGATAGGTTCTTTTTCACCACCCACTTCTTTTTGTTTTTCGTTTTGTTTATTAGTTACAAACGAATGAGTTTCTTTTAATTTTTCTAACTCATCATCTTTAAGCTCTGGGTGCATTTTCTTAATCTTCTCATCACTCTCACCGTCTTTTATCATTTTCTTAACGTGTGGATGTACTTCTTCTTTTTGTGTAGGATCATAACTGTTCATCAAACGACCTGTTTCTGGTGATGATAATTTATCATTAGTTTTTTCAATATATTCAATTTCAGCGTCATCAATACTACCGCCACCACCTGGACCTATTTTTTTTCTTTGTCTTGCTTTATCTAATTCATCATATGCTTTTCTTTCAGCAGCACTTTCAGTTGGTGCGTCAATGACCATATGAAAACTATCTTCACTACCTATACCTTTGTATGAAACTCTACCTTCAATTTCCCACCTTGCCTCTTTCATTTCTTTTTTCTTTTCATCTGAAGAATGTCCAAAAGATTTGTGAACAAGTTTATCTAATTTAGTGTGAAATTTATCTACATCTTTTTTAGTGTAATCTTCTTTTTGATCTTTCTCTATTGACTTAGCAATATCGTGTGCCTTTGTAATAGTAGATTTCTTTAAAGGTGGTTGATCGTTCTTTGCTTTCATAGCAGCCGCCATACCAATTGCGTATGAGTTTTTTGCCTGTTCATTTTTAGCAGTGTGCATTTTATCTATCTTATTAAAAAATGCTTTCTTTTCTGCACCAGTCATTTGACCGATAGGTTTGCCTGCCTTGTCTAATTCTTTTTTAAATTTATCTTGGTAATCAGATTCAATAACTTTGTTTTGCATTTGTTTTGCTAAATCCTCCAAACTACCTTCTCTAGTTTTTAGATACTTTGTCATTATTTTTCCCCCTTTACTTTTTTCGCTAAATCACTATCAGCGCCACCCCACGTACCTGAGGATTTTGTTACAAATGAATTTACTCTAGCAAGTGCCCATTGTACTTGTGTAGCACCAGGTCTGTGTCCGCCTCTCCAAGCGGCCATACCTCTATCATAAACTTGTTTTAATATACTGTAAGGCATACCTGTTTTTTCTGCCTTGTTTTTTACAGCCGCAATACTTTCGTAAGTCATTTTTGCACCCAAATGTACAGGTTTCTTTTCACCCATTTTAGGATCAGCTGCAACATCTTTTTTATGTTTTGCAATATCACTTGTCGGATAATTATCTACTGATTCTTTTTTCATTTCTTTATCTTTGAAATATTTGTATGCAACACCTACTGTTAATGGAACTTCTCCTGTTTCAGGATTTGGTTCTGGTTTAATTACTTTATTTTTTTCGTTTTCTAATTTTTGTTTTAAAATATTAATTTGACCTTGAGCAGCAATTAATTGTTTTTCTATTGCGTCTGTGTCTTTTTCTTTTGCAAGTTTAATTTTATCAATATCTTTTTCGCCGTCTGATCTTTTGTCAGGTTCTATAGAAGGAGTTTTAACTTCTTCTAATTCTACTTCTTCAAACTTACCTGTCTTCTTATATATTTTATTTCTAGCGATTGTAGATATAAAAGGTATATTTGCTTTCATTAATTGTCTTAATGTAACTACATCAAACGATTGACCGTCTAAATGTTTTGATATTTTTGTTGCCATTTCTGGAGATATAGTTTTGCCTTTTAAATCACCATATGCTTTTTGTAAATCTTTAATAATACTGTCTGCAATTTTTTCATCTATAATTTCTTCACCTAAAAGTTTTTTAACAGTTGCAACTGACATATTTAATCTTTTAGCAATTTGTTCTATACTTTCGCCTTCTTTATTAGCAGTAAATATATCTTTGATTTTGCCTTCTTCTAATTCAACTTCTTCGTTATACTTCATTAATTCTTTTTCAACTGTAGGATTTTTAGATAAACCCTTTTCTAGTTTTTCTATTTCATCTACAGCTTTTGTGTAATTATTAGCAAACTTTTTAGCAAGGTCTTTTGCTTTTGAAACTAAAGTCCAACCATAAGTTTTTTCTAATATAGTTTCTTCATTTTGTTTCATATCAGGATTGTACAACATATAGTCTGAAACTGAATTGATATAGTCTTTTGCTTTTGTAATTTTAGATTGTACCCAAGCTTCTAGTGGATTGCCTTCATCTGATTTGCCTTTTAGTGCTGAAGCAAGTTGAGTTGCCTTATCAGCAATTGCCTCTAGTTCACCTCTTGCCATTGATACTTCGTGGTCTTTATCTTGCTCGTGTACTTTTTGTAAAAGTTCACTCATTGTTGCTCTATATCTACTCATATCTCTCCTATAACGCCGAATAAACTGCGTCCCAATTTTTAACTTTTCTTTTTAAATCACCTATTAACATTTTTTCTAATCTTTGTCTTAACTGTATAGCGTCATTACCGATCATTGATCCATAAGTATTGTGTATCATTTCTAAAGACTTGTAAGTGTCTGCTAATTTTTTATCTCTTAAAATTTTATCAGCAATATATCTTCTTGCTTCAAAGTGATTGTTGTAAGCTGTTTTTGCTTTAATATATTGTAAATCTGATTTACTTGCTTCTTGTTCTTGCAAGTCTAATCTCATTTCTTTTAAAGTTTTAGTCATATTCTTTTATCTCTAGTTTTAGATCACTATTACCTTTATGTAATCGGTGAAACTCTTCCTTGTTAATATGATAATTTTGCCCTACTTCTAATTCAAAAGGCAAATCATTATCCATTTGTAATTTCCATCCTGTACCATAAATCACTTTGACAACTCTACTTTTTTTATCTTTGTGCCATATCAATTGTTCATTTTCAACATTTTCTTTAAAGACTCTAGTAAATACATTATCGTAAGCACTCTTTTCAAAGTCTTCAAATGGTTTATAATAATCTAACAATTCTTTCATTACCAATAAAAATTTCCACCGCCAGAAAGTCCTAACGTTTTTGCATAACGAGGTAAGTTACACGCCCAATAAGCAGCCGATGTTCTATCTTTTTGTTGACTACATTTGTGCCTAGCAGCAAAACTTTTTCTTGCTTCAGGATCATTTAGTTTTACTTTTAATCCTGTAGTATCACCCCACGTTACTTTTTTAATCTTATCACCGTCTTTGACAAATACATAAAACTTTTTAGGTCCACCCTTTTTAGGTTTGTTTAGTTCTACGTCTTTTTCTTCGACAGATATTGGCACATCTAAAGGAACTTTTCTTTTTTCTTCCTCGCAATATGCAAATTCACCTATGTCGGTTTCTAATAACTGTCTATCCCAATCAGATATTTCAGTCAGTAGACCCTCATTATATAACTCTCTTGCCTCTCTAAACAATCTATAAAATTCTTCACTATGAAGTCTATAGATATTTTCAGCAAACGGTATATTATTCTCAATATGATAATGTACCGATTTAGAAATCTTATCTTTGTAATCTGCAAAACTTAACATTATAAATTCCTTATCATTTTAGATACAACTTCAGATAATTTTGTCTTCCATTCTTCTTTGTATCTTTCTCTATATTTATCTATTGTTTCACTTGAAGCTGCCCAATCATTTATATCTTTTACAGAAATATCTGTTGTCATTGGTCTTGTTACAACTTGTTCACCTGACGTGCCATCAACTGATGGTTTATACGATCCTCCTTGATAATTAGGGTCAAATCCGTCTTGTCCTGGTGTTACTTTTAATGTATGTTGAGCATAATCGTGTCCAATATCGTATGCTTCTGGCACACAATTTGGTACTTGTTTTCCACCTTTATTTTTCATTCCTACCTTCTTATATCCTGTCCAACAAGCGTCTGATAATTCTTTCTTTAATTCACCAAACATCTTTTTGTATTTTTGTGTATGTACACTTGGTTTTGTTTTTGCGTCTTTATCACCAGGTGCTGGGTCATTGTCATTTTTAGTTGTATCTGTTTTACTAAAATGTTTTGCCCTTGTTGATTTTGTATCTTTTGATAACTGTTTGTAATATTTTTTAGGTTGACTACCTTTTTCTTTAGATATGTCTTTATCTTGTGGTAATCTATCTGTATGTCCGTATTCTTTCTTTTCAGAAACAGCTTCAAATCCATAATCAATATCTAAATTGTATTCTCGCACTTGAGCCTCTCTATCTGCAGGATCTGGTAAACAATCCCAAATCCACGCCTTATGTAAATTATTATCGTTATCTTCTACAACAATGTAATTAGTTCCTCGTCTAACAACTTTGCCATCTATATTTTCTCTAATGTAATTAACTTTGTCACCTATGTTAAAGATCATTTCTCTAACATACAAATCTCTTATTTGTTGTTGTTCAAATTCTTGTAAACTTGCAATAGGTCTATGGTCACCTACATATGTGTAATTAGCAGCTAAATTCATACCACGTCTTACATCTTTAAATAGTTTTTCTACATCTCCAAATCCTCTAGGCAATCCTTGACTAAAAGATTTAACGTCTCCTTTTTGAGCAGCGTCCCTCATCTTACTTGCTGACATACCTGATACACCTTCAGCATCTGGATCTCTTTCACCAGCAGAAACAACATTGATCTTATCAAAGTTATAATATCCGTGTCTGGATTTTACATCATTATATTTTTTTAATATTGTTTCAAATTCTCTAACTCTATCACTACCTACTACCATACTAACTTCTTTATAACCTTTTTTATACAAATTAGTAGCAATATCTAATACCATATTAGAAGTATTTACCTCTATGTTTCTAGCGTGTTGTGGAAACATTTTTTTCATATAATCTAATTTCTGTCTAGCAGATAATGGATTCTTTTTAGGGTCTTCACTTCTACTTAAATAAATTTTATAATCATTTGTAGGTAAAGATTTAACTTTGCTAATTAATTTTTCGTGTCCTGTAGTAGGTGGATTAAATCTACCAAAAGTAAATGCAACAGATTTTGCCTCTGGTAAATATTCTTCGTGTACCATTGATTGTAGTTTTTTAGAGTCAATATCTTTAAATGTATCTGCAACAACGGAAGCATAATATCCTATATCGTGTCTTAATGGTAAACCTTCTAATGATCTTTCTCTTTTCTTTCTATTAATAACATCTTGTAAAACTTTAGCAGCATATTCATATCGTTTAGATGTTGTTGCCATTCTTTTTAATTTACCTACAACATCTTTAAACCATCTAGTAGTAGTTAATTTAATTTTATCTAATGTAACTGATTCTACTTTCAAACTATCTATTTCTGCGTCTGTTACTTTACCATCATCTAATATTTGTTTACACTTTTTGTAGAATTTTAAGTAATGATATTTTTCTAACATCTTATAGATAACATTTTTAGGTAATCTATTTTTAATACCGTATAATCTGATTTCATCTGGCGACATATCTTTATCAAACGCAGCTCTTCTTTCAACATCTACGTTGTCGCCAATCTTAATAATTTGTTGTAAGTCATCTTCTATTTCTTCTAACTTACTATTAATTTTGTCTTGTAGGTTTAAAACATCATTTGGAGTTAAATCTTTTAGTTCATCATAATCTATAATATCTCTTTTTAATTCACCCTTAACGACATCTATCTCTTGTACTTTTTTATTAAAGTCATTAATGTACATATCAATGTCAAAATTAAATTCTTCAGGTCGTTTTATAAACTTGTTTTTACCTATATCATAAACAGCATCTGCTTTTTTATTTTGATCGTCATAAGTTTTTTTATCTGTTATGAAATAATAATTAATAGGATGCTTTGTACCTGGTATTAACTTACCTTGTATATTATCTGGATTGGAAGCAGACAAATATTTTTTAGAAAGTCTGACTCTTTCTTCTTCTTGTTTTTCTTTTGGTACATCAAACAATACATTAATATCTAAATCTGCGTCATCTCTATATCTTTTTGTTAAGATAGAACCTATTAAAGAATAATCTAATATAGGATATTCTTTTTTGAATTCTGTAAACTGTTTCATTATCATACCAATAATTTCACTTTTAATCTTAGGTTCTTTTGTGTCTGCATTATCAAACACACCAGGTGCATAAGTTCTTCTTGGTATATCAATAATAGATTCTTTTATGAAGTCTTTAAATCTCATCTTCTTTTTAACTCCAATTCTTTTTTAATCCAACTCATTGCTATACCACTTTCTGGTTTAGTTCTTAATCTACTTCTAATAAAACGAGAAGCAGTATTTAAAGTTTGTGTAACTAATTCTTGTTCACTTCTATTGTTATCGACAATTAACATTTTATTAGGACTAAACAATCTTTGAAATGAACCTATATTTGCCTGTACACCTTCCCAATTCTTTTTTACAATATATTCTGGTATTGATCTTGGTCTAGTTTTATTTCTTTCTAATGCAACATCTAAACTTGTATTAACAAATACCATATAACAATCATATCCGATATGTCTTAATAATGCAACTTGACTTTGTACTAATTGTAAATCTCTGCCTGTTGCGTCTATAACTAATCCCAATCTACCTTGTATGTAAGTATCTAATGCTGAAGCGGTAGTCGTTTTTGCTTTTTGTCTAATAATGTTTCTAAAGTATTCTTCTTCATCTGGCATTTTAAGAGATAAGTTTGCTTGTTTCAAACCTCTTTCAAATGATCTATCAGAATTTACTACTTTTAAACCTGTTCCACCAAAAGCAGTAGCAGTTACAAAAGTTTTACCTGAACCAGGACCACCTGCAAGAAAAAATGCTTTGAATATACCAGGATCATAAACACCCTCGTTTATATATTGTCTGATTTCGTCTAAAGTTTTTTTCATTTATTAAACCTGCATTGTTCTCGGAACATCTACTAACAGACCATCAAAGGCTGCTGTATATCTACCGTTATTACTTCTTGTTGTTAATCTAAAATCTATATCTGATTTTTCTGGCACTCTAAATGGCACTTCAAATTTATATTCATAACCATCTGAACCTGAAACTTCAAAAGTGTGTTGTATTCTAAATGCTGTTTGGTCAAAAAATCTTACATAAAAGAAACCTGAAGCGTCAGCACCTGCTTGAGATGTACAAGCACCTTTTAATAATAATAAATCTTTACCAGCAGGTACGGTATAAATCATCATTAAAGTTTGTGCTAAACCCACATTAATATACAACACGGTATTTGCACCTATTCTTACATCAATTGCACCAACATTGTTTGCACCTGTTGAAATATAACCTCTATACACTCTTAAAAATTGTTTTGTTGTACTTGCTGTACCACTACTTGACAATGTAATTGTATCTGATATTTCATTATAGTTTGAATCCAATCCTAAAATTGTTAAAATCTTTCCGTCATCACTTGCGTTAACGGCCTGTGCTGTTAATACACTTGCACTTGTTAATGCTGACCAAGGATATAAAGTATCATTTTTATCCCAACAAGTACCTGTTGTGTTAATAGACAATTGAGGTACTGCACCAAATTTGTGTATGCTTGAAGCGCCTCTTACAAGTCCTCTTGCAATTTGATAATTTTGTTCTGTTAAATATCCTGTTGCCATTAACCTTTAACCCAATCTTTTGCAATAGTAAAGTTTGCTCTACTAAATTCTAATCTATCTACAAGTTTAACTGCACCTGCTTTTTTATCAACTGCAACAAATCCTTCTGGATTAGTTACACGATAACCGTTTGGTGTTCTAATAAAATGTCCTATACTTTGTATTTGAGATAGTTTTTGAATTAAAAAATTCTTTGCGTTACCTAAACTTACGTGTGAAGCAATTGCAAAATATAAAGCACTTCTATTTTTATCTATAAAACTTAAACCTGTTTTCATTATATCTCTATACTTTTGTTTTCCACTTTCAGTTTTTCTTGCCATAATTTCTGTTCTTAAAATCTGTTCGTAATATTCTCTAAACATATCTTGTAAAGTTTTAACTTTTGCCATAGAGTTACCTTTACTATTTCTAATATAGTAATTAAAAAATGTCTTTAATCTAAACCCTACTGATAAACTATCGTTTGATTTCATAGTATCTAACAAAGGTGCCGCCTTTGATAAAGAACCTTCTGCCATTCTAATCAATGCGTCAAATGATGATAACTCGGAAGATGTAAATGTAGATGAACCAGATGTATCAGTATAACCTGCACTTGCTAAAAATACAGCAGATGAACCTGATTTGCCTGATACGGTTCCAAATCCTGCTGATAATGATTTCATATCTTTACCTGTATAGTAAGTATGAAATACAATTCCTAATCTTGCTCTTGCAATTCTTTTACCGATAGATGAGTTAACTGGTACTGCATATGTAATAGTGTTTGGTGTAAACGTAATCATTTTTTCACCGTCTATAGCAGCAGATTTTAAATCACCTTTTGTGAATAATAAATCACCTTGATAGATACCTTTAATACCTAATCTTTTTAATTCATTTAAACATACTCGTAATTTATCTGCAACAGGACCACTATGATTTCTAGCAATATCGCCAGATGTATAATTGATTTTAGGTGTTACGTTGAATACTGATTTTGTACCGACAAAGAATTTGCCGTTTTCTGGATTGATACCTGCAATAACAGCAGGTGCACCGTCCCACTTAACAGACATATTGATACGTCCACTAGCAGAACCAGCTAGCATATTTCTAACTGACTTTAAAAAATTAACTGCGTTTCGACCACCATCTGAACCACGATTTATTATATCATCTTCTAAATGTTCTAAATGTGTGTTCTTATCGCTTGTAATAAAACCTTTAAAACTAAACATTTCTCTCTCATTGTTCCCATAACTATAATCACTTTTTCCATATAAATCAACTAAATTATATCACTATTTATAAGATTTGTCAAGTTTATTAGTAAACTTTTAAGTGAAAACAACTGTCAAAAAGTGTGTCGGCAACTGTTTTATCTACAATAGATTTTTCACCTCTTGCTTTTAGTTGTTCTTTTGAAATACCTACCCTAAATCCTTGTGATACGGCAAGATTATAGATATTTTCTACTGTAATTTCTCTTGCTATTTTATTTTTAATTTCATTTATTGCAATTGCTATTTCAGAAGCAATTGTTTTATTTAATACATTTTTTTCTGGTGGTTGACCTAATCTAAATTTTTCATTATTAATTTTAGTAAATAAGGTCTGTAAATATCCTTCTAGGTAATCTCTACTACCTTTTTCTTTTGATAATTTTTGATATCCACTTGCACCCAACCAATCTAATTCTCCTGTGCCTGGTTTATATTTTTCAGGTATTTGTTGAAATGTATTACTTTCTTTTCTAATTCTTTGTAAAGCATTAATACCAGATTTATCAGTATTATAAATTATATATTGATAATTTTCCGTACCTAAAGTACCAAATCTAGCACCTGATCCTGGAAACTCTAATTCTAATCTAAATCCACCTGTGTCAGTTTTACTTTTTAAATAACCTGTCATTTTTTTTACAAGTTTTTTAGTTTTCTTTTTTTGATAAATTAAATCAAATCTTATTTTTACATCTAAATTCCCTTGTCCTAAATCTATCCTATCAAATTTTACTAATTGTTCTATATCTCCATCTTCATTTACAGCAGTTATTCTAGCAGATGTACCTGCTGGTGCTTTTAAAGATATAGGATACAATTCTTTTTTTTCAAATAGTTTGTAAATTAATTGATTTAAATTATTTAATTGATCTACTGCGTTTGCAGGATTTTTATTAATTTTACTTTCTAATTCTCTTAATTCCTTTGTCAATGTATTTTCAGCATTAGATGTAAAAAACCAAACATCAGCAGGATTCCATTTATCTTTATCAACTGCTTTACTAAATCCTACTTTTGATTTAATTTGTTGTGCAACAACCTCAAAAGTCTTATATGGATCCATTGATCTTTTCATATTATCTGCTCTCAAAAATGTAAATGATTTATTTGGTATAGGATAATTAGAATACATCACATTTACTTGTGCCATAAGTCTAGCGTGCCATTCTTTATCTACTAGAAAAGCGTTAGCAAATTTTTTATATTGATTAAATACAGATGATTTTAATTCTTGGTCTACATATTTTGAAATTTTATAAGTAGAGGCAAAACTAGATATATCTTTAGCACTTTGAATATCGTCCCAATCTTCATAGGTTTTATCTTTATCATATTTACTTAAAGTACCTGCTGACTTCATAGCACAATATATACAAAAAAATGCTTCAGATAAAACTTCTACAATTTTACCACTTATTGTTGTTGAAGAACCTGATCCTTTTTTAGCAGGTTGTCCACCAAAATCTTCGTCTTTTTGTATGTTAGAAAAGGGTATTGTTTTTTCTGAATTTTTTACTTTATAAATTAAATTATTACCTGATACTTTTAAACCTATTATTTTTTCTCCGGTTTTTTCTATTGTAAAAGGTTTTCTATTTTTAATTTTAATATTTGCAATATCTTTTCTTGCCTTTCCTGCGTAAGGTCCTTTGCTTGCTTTTTTAGCAAATTCTGTATTTGAGAGTCCCATAGGACTATTTATGCACGGATATAAAGAAATGTAGGTATGCCACCATTAGGTTGCCATACACGGTGTTTGTTTTGAAAGTCTGCTGTTTTCTGTGCGTCTTCTTCAAAGAAGAATTCCGCAATAGTTTTATTTGTAGGTTGCTCTATTACCGTCCATAGTATTTTACGACCACGTTTTTTCATCTTTACATTGTACGATAATGTTTCATAATCTGTATCGTGTCTTGGTCGTCTATCGCCTTTATGAAATCGTACTTTTTGTTTCTTTGTCATTATATTTTAAAATCAGAAAACTTATCATAAGGGTCTTCTTTGATTTCTGGATCCTTTCCTCTATCTACTATGTTTTGTGCTGTATTTTCTACATCATATAGTTTCATTTTTGCCCTATCTACACCTACAATAAATGATCTGTTCATTGCAGGATCATTATATCTGTTCTTTAATTGTTTGACTTTCATTTGACCTAGTTGTTCTAATTCTTCATTTGACATTAGAGCAAACATAAAGTCAGCAGTTGCAGGCAGACCAAAACTTTCGGAAGTATCTTCTAAACCAATATCAGTTGATACAAAACCAGTTCTTGTTGTTTGTGTTGCACTAAAGATTGGCACATTAAACTCAACAGCAAGACCTCTTAATTCTTCGGCGATTGCCTTAATATAAAAATAAGATGATATGTTACCACCTTTAAATCTAGCACTAGCACAGATATTTAAATAGTCAATAAACAATACATCTGGTCTAAATGATTTCTTTAATGCAAGTTCATTTAATAAACTTCTAAAGTGACCACTATGAGCAGACGCCGTTGGATATTCTTTAATAATTAATTGACCGTTTGTTTTGTTTTTTACTTTTAATATTTTAGAATCATACAAGTCTTTTGGTAATGCGTGTAAATCATCTATCGTTGTATCTAATAAGTTTGCGTCAATTCTTTCTGCAATTCGTTCCTCTGCCATTTCTAAAGTGATATACAATACATTTAAACCTTGTGATAGATAAGCACTAGCACAATGACACATAAACAAAGATTTACCAACACCTGTACCTGCAAGAGCAATGTTTAAAGTTTTACTTGGCACACCACCTTTTGTAATCTTATTAAAGTAAGATAAATCAAATTGATACTTTTTCTCTTTAGTATGATACCATTTAAATCTATCTTCAGCGTCACCTATGTAATCGTGTCCGATATGATTATCAAAACTAACTGCTAATGCGTCTGCAAGAATACTAGGTATTGCCTCTTGTGTTCTCTTTTGATCTTTACCATCTAAAATTTTAATACCTTCTAATACTGCATTGTGAACAGCACGATCTTTACAAAACTTTTCAGTTGTATCTAACAACCATTGTTGTTCAACTTCTTCAGGAATTAATGTAGATAATAATTCTTTTACTGATTTGACTTCTTCATCATTTATATCTTTACGATAACCTAATTCAATAAGTAAAGTTTCTTTTGTAGGTAAATTTTTATACTTCTCAACAAAGGTATTAATCTCTTGGAATAAAATCTTTTCTTCTCTTTTTGTAAAATAAATTTCATTTACAAAAGGTAATGCTTTACGAGTAAACTCCTCATTGAAAATAAGGTTTCTTAGTATCGTAATTTCTATTCGTTCATTATTACTATTCAAGGATAGCGGTGCCATTATTAAGTTGTCTTTCTAATTGTTCTATTAATATATCTCCAATATAATCTATAAACTCTTGTTTGTCAATGTCCGTTTCGTGTGGATTGAAAATAATATCATAGTCAAACCTCATAGGTAAAGTACCATCAGGTTTTTCTTCTTTTGCAAAACCTACTTTACCGTACTTATAAATTATACCTTTGTACTTGCCTTCTAATAACTTTATACAAGTAAAGTCATCACCATCTCTTTGTACGTAAACGTATTTTTTATTCTTCGTCTGATCCGTAGCTGAATTTTCTTTTTGCGTATTCATCTATCTTGTCTAATACCTCTTTTGTAAAATACTTTTCAGGTTCATCATTGATGTTTTTACCAAACACTTTAGAACCATCTGGCATTTCGTATCTTGTAGAAACTTTTTTAAATATACCTGCTTCTTCTCCAAGTTCTAATAGACCGTAATACTTATCAAGTCCTTTTTTATAAGTTAGTTTGACATCAATTTGTGCATTTTCTTTTGTTAAACGTGATTTGTAATTTTTACAATGTATGATATTACCGACAACTTCGGTACCGTCTTTTTCTTTTCTCTTACCAAGATAGATGATTGATGAAGCGGCATATTTTAAACCACTACCACCACCCATTTCTTTTTGTGGGAACATTGAACCGATAACATCATATGTGTGATTGGTCATTATCATTGGTATATTTGCTTTACCAAGTTTCAATGTTAATACTCTAAATGTTGATTTGACTATTTGTGATCTAGTCATATCTCTTGTTTCTTTACCAGCAGCAGTATCTTCCATTTCTTTTGTAGTAGATAACATTCCTAAACTATCTAATACAAACATTAATGGTTTTCTTTTATCTTCTGGTTGTTCTAAATATTTGTCTATAATCTTAATTGATTGTGCTCTAAATTCTTGTACTGTGGCAACTGGTACAATTACCATTCTAGTAGAATCAACTCCTCTAGTTTCAATCATCTCTTTTGAAATGGCACTTTCTGATTCAAAATAAATTACACCTGCGTCTTTGTCTGTGTCTAAAAAATGTTTACAAATACCTAATGCAAAGAAAGTTTTACCTGTTGCGGCTTCACCAGCGATTGCTGTAATCTTATTGCCTGGCATACCACCATAGATACTACCTGATAGTAAAGCGTTAAATGAGTATGAACCTGTGTCTATAAAACTTGTTACATCTGCACTATCAACTCCTTCACTTACTAAACCAGCATATTCATTGCCGGTTTCTTTAATTATGTCTTTTAGAAAATTGCTCATATTCTTCATACTCCTTTTGTGTATAACTTATCGTGTACCATTTAATACCTAGACTATAACATATTTCTTTGATTTTGTCAAGGTCTTTTGCTGGAAAACTGTGATTTAAATATTGTTTATTTTTGTATATCGTTATCATCATCAAACGCTTTTTCCCAACCTTCTTTTGCTTTTAATATTATAGGTCTACCCTTAGGTTTTGTGAGTTGCTTAGGTATGTTAGGATCTGGTTCCCATTCAAATCTCATAGAAACATCTTCTGGAATCCAACTTTTTGGTGGATCTTCATAATCATCACTTCCAACTCTATCCCATAATATATTTTTAATTTCATTTTGATCCATTAAACCAAACTCATTATGTACTCTATTTTTAAATTGTTCAGCTATATTAAAAATAATTTCTTTATTATATGCAATTTTTCTTTGATAGTCCCAATACTCTTTTAAATCTGTATATTGTTCTTTTGTGATCGGCATTACCATACTATTTATCTTATTATATCTATAACGTTCATTGTTTGGGAATTCCAAACTTCTAATTCTTTTCGTACTTTATTTTCTAGTTTTAAATTATTATATCTACTTGTTGCTTTTTTCTTCCACCAATCAATAATGTTTTCTAAATTATGTTTATCAAAATTTTGTCCTTTAATTAAAGTATCTGTTTTGCCTAACAAAACATCTTTTGCATTTTCATATCCATAATCAGACATATAAAATCTTTTTTGTGTTGTAATACCTTCAGCACTAGATATTGCTTTTACAAATTTATCGTATTCATCTTTATGAGTATCTTTTAATGATGATTTAATTAAACTAATAATTTTTTGCATTATTTTTAGTTTACGACTTGAAGCACCCTTGTGTATTATTTCATCATTAATTTCTTTTTCAATAATTTTTTTAATAGTGGTATATTGTGTATCACCCAATGATGGTACAAATTTAGACAATGTATCACCCTTATAACGTAAAAATGGTTTTAATCCATCATACATTGATGTACCTTTTATATTGCCATATAAACTTGTAGTTTCAAATAAACAAAATTCTGTATTGTATTTTTTATTTAACATTTCTCTAACTTTATGAGAACAACAAATTAATGCTAGTAACTTACCACCCAAATAATTAAAACCAAAAGGTTGTACAGGAACAATAATAAATCCCATAATAGCACGTTTATTGAAGATAGATAATTCTGGTGTTCCGTTTAAATACTCATTACGAGGTTTAGAGTTAATCATAGGTGACGCTAATTTTATGAAACCTATAACAGTATTGGTATTTTTTTCTTTTACAAGTAATTTTAGTTCTTTACCTGGTGCTTGTTCTGGTGTGAAACTTGCAACTTTTTCTAACATAGTGTCAAAGACTTCATTTTTATTTTCAGCAACATCTATATCCATTTCTTCAGGTGACATATCATAATTTTGAAACATATCATCTTCAATAGAAAAACCTGGAATAGGTGTTGGAATATCTTTTACTCTTTCAATCTTTTTAATTCTAAAGTAATCATCTATACGTTTAAAATCACTAAAAAAATCTATTATTATTTTACTACAATTTAATGCTGTTTCACTTGTAATCTTCATTATTCCACATCCATAACATAATTAATACTAGTACATAACATAATATAACATATAATATTGCTAATGTCAAGTTCATACAAATTTATCTATCTCATTACCCCAACTATCCCATTTATCACGTTTTGTGCGAGCAAATAGTTCAATATATGGACCTTCAAGTAATTGTTCTATACGGCCATATATCTCATCTGGTTTTCTGGAGTGTTCTCTACGATTTGATACAACTAACTGATCTACATTACTGGACATTCTTCGAGGTTTACCTTTAGTCGCAAGTAGAGCCATTTCAGGATTGGCACGTGTCCAATAACCTAAACCTTTAAAGTAATCGTTATTGTTTTTGTTTTGTTTAACCCAAGTAAAAGCAACTGTCTTATAAGTGAAACCCCACGCCTCTATAACTTTAAATGCTTGTTGTAGAAACGGATCGGTCACCCACATTATAAGGGTGGAATTGCCCTCAGCAAGGTTGCTAACAGGTAGAGAAATAATGTCAGAAAGGCCAGCGCACTTATAATGCTTAGTGGCGTTCCTTCCCTCTCCCTTTTCTGAATATGATTTAAAATACCACGGAGGGTCAGCATAAATTACCTTATATTGTTTGTTTATATTACTTATATCCATAACTCATCATTACAAATTTAATTAGTATGTAAAAAGCGAATAGGTGCCATACTCTAATCACAGGATTAAATGCTAGTATTTGACCGAATCTAAATGCCCAAAAAATAGTTAAATAAAATATTGCTATTTCTATCATCCAAAAAATGCCTCTAAACTTGCTTTCGGTTCATGTGACCAACCAATAGGTTGTAAGATGAAAGTCATAGGATCAATAAATGTCTTTTGAAACTGCACCTCATAATCTATATATTTTTCTAACTTAAATTCTTTAGGTAACTTTGTAACATAACTTATCACATCAAACTTAAATGGATTTGCTTCTAATAGTTTAATAAATTTAATTTTATCACCTTCTTGTATTAATGGATACTTGTTTTGTAAATTGAATTGTTTTATTTGATGATTATATATCAACGCACCTTTTACGTGAATAGGAGTTGATTTGATAAATATGTCGGAACTACTATAATATTTTTTCATATTGTTACAACTTCTAGGAAAAGATATTTCTTCAGCAGACAGATTAAAAAATTCTGTTCTAAAGTCAGCAATAAACTTATGTAAATCTGATTCTTCTTTTGACATAACAAGTTTGATTGCTTGTTTAATTCTAGTTCTACATATCTCTGGTGTTGATGACTTAACTGCCTCAATACCCATAATCTTTAATTTAGGTTCGTCAAATGTAATACCTTCTTCGTCTAATACATTTAACATATATCTTTTTTTAGCAGTCCATATACCTTTGTCGGCAATAACTTCTCGTTTCATTACCATACAATTTTTAAATGCGTTTGTGTATTCTGCAAGTTGATTAAAACATTTTTCTAGGAATGGTTCTATTCTACCTTCAACAACTTTATTAATAAATCTTAATTTCTGTTCAGTAGTTTTGTCTTTACACACTTGTTCTACTAACTTATCTAAACAAAGATAAATGGAATCTGTATCGGATGCCACAACATAATCTATCTTATCGTGTGTCTTTAATATATTATTCATATATTCGTTTACATTCTTTTCAATAAAACGAATTACAAACTGACCTGCAAGTGTGATTGCCATTGCCTGTCTTACATCATAATATCTAAAATATTGATTACCGATTGCACCGTAAGCACTATTTAATGCAATCTTCTTTGCCCATTGAATATTGTGACAACGAGCAATCTCATTTAATAGACTAGGGTCTTTTGTTTCATTATAAGTTTTTTTCGCCTCTAACATTTTTTTCTTATACGTTACACGATCATTATACATTTTACCTAATAGTTTAGGTAAAAAACCTTCACTATCAGTTTTGAATAATGCACCGTTTGGTGTTATAGTTGCACCTTCCGTTTTAAGATATGTTAGAGGCGTTGCCTGATTTAACATCTTGTTCACCGTAATACCATTTGGTTTCATACCTATAATCTTTTCGGGAGAAATATTATATTGCATAATCAAATGTGGGTATAGTGAATTGATGTCAAACGAAACAATCCATTTGTGCATACCTACTAGAGGATCTTTTACATACGCACCAGGATACTTCTCATCTTTTAAGTTATCTTCTTTTGGTGGTATGACTATGTTATCTTTACGTAAGAAGTTATAGATTAATGTATCCCAAAATCTAACTTGTGAAAATACATCTTGGTAATTAACTTTTGCCTCATACGCCATTGTTAAGATAAGTTCAATCAGTTTTAATTTATCTTCTAACTGATCAACAATCTCAACATCTTTAATATTGTAATCAATAAATGATTGATAATCTTTTGTATACCATTCTCTAAATGTATCGTAAGGGTTTTCGTCTTTAGGTAATCCTAGTTCTACTTTACCAATATGATCTAACTTATAACTTTCTTGTCTAACAGGAATAAACTTTTTATATAGATCAAGGTAATCTAACATTGCAATACCATATAAATCATAATGCAATTGAGATTGTCCTCTTACAACAATCTCTTCCGTACCTACTAAATTCCAAGGCGATAATCTTCTTACAACTTTTTCATCTGTTAGATATTTAATTCTATTACACAAATAAGGCAAGTCAAAAAACTTTGTATTCCAACCTGTGATTACATCTGGATAGTTCTTCATCCAAAACTTCATAAACTCCATAATCAATGCCTTCTCGGACTTACATCTTATATAAGTTACATCTGTTCTATCTGTTTTAAACTCGCCTGTACCCCACGTAATAATTTGTTTGTTAGATTGATTTTTAACTGTGATTGCTAATAGTTCTTCAATAGGATTTTGTACATCTGGAAAACCATTTTCTGCACCACACTCTATATCAAGTGTAAATATTTTAATGTGTTTTTTAGAAAATTGTATTTCTTTTGGAAACTCGTCTGCAATATATTGATACTGATAACGATCCATACCAAAGATAGGTGCATTTTCAGTATTATAACTTCTTTTAAAATCTCTTGCCTTTTTAATACTACCAAACTTAATTGGTTTTAAACATTGACCAGTAAGTGTTTTAAATTCTGTATCTTCTTGTGAGATTGCATAAAGAGTAGGACTATAATCAATCTTCTCTTTATATTCTTTACCCTCGTGTACACCTCTTACAAGAAGTTTACCGTGATGTTCAATTACACTTTTATAAAAGTTCGTCATCTCTTAAATGAAAGGTTATATTGTCAAGTTCTTTAGTTAACATTATCTGACAACCCAATCTACTAATACCTTTCTTATATCCATTTTCATATTCTAATAATTCTTGTTCAGGTGTATTATAATCTATTTCACCTAATTTGTCAATCCAGGCATTGTTTACATACACGTGACAAGTTGCACACGCACAACAACCCATACAAGTTGCTGGTATCTCCTCAAGGTTTGCCTCTTTGGCAGCCTCCATTACAGTCCAACCTTCAGGTACTTTAACTTGGACTTTGTCGTTATTTGTCCGTATAAAGTTTACTGTTATCACTTTTTCAAAGTAGGTATAGATGTTTCTGTAATTAAATCTGCTTTTGGTGTTATTATTCTACTTGTGTTTTGCTGATACGAAGCAAGTATTTCTCTTTTTGGATCTACTGTAGAAACTATATTTGCTGTTTTGATTTCAATTTCTTCACTATCGGCATATGGACTATACAAAGTCATCATCAATTGTACAGGTTTACCTGGTCCTTGTTGATGTGGTATAATTACAAATGGTTGTTTTAGTTTAGTTGTTTCTACTGACTTATCTATAATCTTTGCGATTATATCCTCTCCTGTTGAGAGTCTCATTATTTTCACGTCTGACATAATATTTCTCCTTATTATATTAATATATCACACATTGACTTAAATGTCAATGTTATTTCTTCTCAAAACCGACTTTATCTTCTTTGCCTTTTTTTTCTATTGGTCTTAATCGTTTACTTAACACAAACGTTCTATTAGGATTAACAGCAACATTCATCTGTCGCATTAACTCTCTATTAACCAATATGTCTGAACCTGATCTCGGTCTTTGATCTAAACCAAACTCAATATCTTTATATGTAAATCCATTAAAAGTTAAATTCATTAAAACTGTAGGTCTTATTTCTGATGGTTCTTCACCATCAGCATTTGCTCTATAAACTTTACTTGTACCGTGTCTTGGTTTAGAATAAATTTTTCCATCATATTTCCATTTAACTACTTTGCCATCTTCTAAGATTTCATCAGCGTGTAAAGCACAAGCCTGTGATCCATTTCCTGTATCAAATTTTGCTCTTACATATCCTATATCATTTAAATCAACTGTTTCTAACCAACCACATTCATTAATTGCTTGTCTGTCCCAGTGACTTCTTTTTGAAACCCAATCCACAAAGTTGGACATTAAAGTTTCACCGTTAATTCTACCTGTTGGTTCTGGATCAGAATAATAGTCTTTGTACTGATAACCTTCATAATCAGCACCTGAACCTGGACTTCCGTTAACTTCTAATACATAAGGTTTATTATTGAATACTATATGATCTACTCCAACCATATATGCTTTTGAAGCTCTACTTGCTCTTAATACAAGTTCTCTTTCTTCATCACTTAATTTATATGGTGCTGCCTCAGCACCTCTATGTGTATTTGATCTAAAGTCATAACCACTATGAGTTCTTTTTGTACTTGCAAATATTTTATTATCTACGACAAAAGTTCTTACGTCAAATTTTGTTGGCATATATTCTTGGATTAATAATTCAGCGTCGTGCTTCCATAATGCCTGTATTGTAGATACTAATGATTCATAACTTTCAGATTTAATTACACCAATACCTTGTGTACCTGTAAGTGTTTTAATAATAACAGGAAACTTATTACCTATTAATTTTACTGCGTCATCTATATTTTTTTCGTTAGTAATAAAGGCAGTTCTTGGTGTAGGTATATTAAACTTCTCAAATAATAATGCTGATGTTAATTTGTTTGAACAAGTCAACATTGCTGATCTTGTGTTGACCATAAATGATGATGAGTTTTGAAATGCTGATATTAAAGAAAGACCTGCCTCATCTTCAGCAGCACCTGCTCTTGTAATACAAACTGTATCTTTACCTATAAAAGTATGTTCACTATCTTTACCATCATAATTATAAACTGTTAATGTATTTTTTTCTTCGTCTTTACCTGTAATGATAGCATATTTTGTATTAATAATAATACAATCAAAACCTTTTTTCTTACACGCCTTTTCTATTAAAGTAACTGTAAGTTCTTTTTTATTGGGTTGACCTGCTTTTTGTGCTCTTATTTTAGGACTAGATTTTGTAATGATAGCGACCGTAATAGATTTATCTTTACGTTCTATATCTTGTTCTACAAAAAATTCTTTAAACTTCGGTATTTGCATTTTCGCTATCTTCGTTTACTACTTTTTTTCCTATGTTATATTTAGCAGATAAGTTCCATTCTTTTTTTTCTTTAAATGGTAAAACTTTAATCTGACTTAAAGGCGCTTTGTTTTCTGCGTCTTCTTTTTTAACTATATCAATTAGGTTCCAGTCTTGTAATAAAATAGCGATTGTGTTTCTTCTTTGTATATCATTTTCTATTAAAGTTGCCTTCTTGCCGTCTAAAGCAAAAAGTTCTTTAAAATGTACGATATAGTATTTACCTTGTTTATGTAATATGTGACACGATTGAAATAGTGTTTTGTCTTTACGACTTGCAACACCTATTCGTGTCAAAGTTTCTCTAACCTTTAGGAAATCGTCTGGTTGTTTAATTGTGACTTCTAACATACTTGCAGGCGACCATTGTATTTCTTCACTCATTTTTTTCTCCCACCTTTATTTAAGGTTTCTTTTATATCTTCAATTTGTTTTTCTGTTAGTATGTTGAGAGCCTCTCTAGCTTTTTCATTACCATATCCAAAATACTCTTTCACATACTCTAAATCTTTCAACTTGGACTGCTTTAACCATCTGCCGCCAAATCGTTTTTTCTTTCTTACACTATTTATTAAAAATTGAAACTGTACTTTATTGTCTAAAAAGTGATAACCATTCATCTCGTTTGCTTGAGGTAATGTATCCCAAAACATAGATAAACAACGGTTAACGATATACGCAGGATATTTCTTTGCCCACGCTTCATCATTGGTGTTCATCAAGTCTTGTTTAGACTCATTGATTGATTTTAAATATTCTTTTAATTCGTATGTCATTGATCTAATTTTCCTAAAGACTTGCCTTTTATATAGTCTTTATATGCTTTGCTGTATAAAACTTTAGTTCCAAAAGAACCTATCATACTTTTACTAACAGTTCTATTATAATTTATAACAAAATGTTTAGGATATTTTAAATTTAATTTCTTTGATGTTTCATCTTGCATTTGTACTGTTCTAAAAGTAGAACACCCACCAGCTGAATTAAATTTTTGCATATAACAAAATTCTTCCATTATTGCATTTGAATAACCATTTGATAATAAATGTAAGTTAAAATTTACGTCTTCTTGTATAGGTACATAATTAAAATCTATATCATCTATTACTTTAGATAATTGTTTTCCGTCTATTGAAAAAATTGCAAAAATACCTCCATTATAAAATATTGGTTGTGATCTAGGCATAATACCACCTGCTTTAAATCCACATAATATTCTGTTTTCATTATGACACATATCCAATCTGGTAAATAATTCTTCCCAATCTGAATCAATCATAGGTCTTTTAGCAACTTGCATATTTGATTCTTTACCAAAATACTTTGCGTTTCTTCTCATTAAAGTAATATCATCATCAACTACAAGGTATCTTTGATTGCCTGCTGTACGATAAATGATCTCTTTAGTTTTAGCAATACCTATATTATCATCTACAACTAATAAATTTTTACCTTCAAACAAATGTTTTTCTTGTTTTTGTACAACAAAGATTACTTTTTCTTTTAAGAAATTAGGTAGACTTTCAAAAAATATTTGTTTATCGTGTCTTTTAAATGTAGGTATGTATATATTATCTAATGTCATCATTGTGTTTGTTATGTCTGCCCATATACCATTCACCAGGTTCGTAATCCCAACGTTTACCGTGATGACCTCGTATATCAGCATACCACATACGCAATCTGACAATCATTTTTCTAAAAAATGTTCTTTTAGCCATTCTATCCTCTTACTTAAATTTGCAAGTCGCCATTATTTCTGTTAGACAAGCGACCATATTTATCTCTTGGTCAGCAACAAATGCCGATTTATATTGATAGCCTGCTAATAAAAGTATTGCTTGTGGTATTGATGTTGGTTGTAGATACTCTTTTAATGATTCGTAGATAGACTTGAACAAGTCTGCTGGTTGTACACTTGAATTGTTTACAACCCATTTTCGCATATTATCAAACTCTTTACCCTTTAATGACTTGTAAAGTGCTTTTAAATCTGATTCTTTTTGATTGTAAAAGATACCACTATCTATCTTACCATTTACTGAATATCTTTGTAGTTCATTAATGGTCTTTCTGAAGTCTGATTTATATTTTTCAATCAACTGTTCTAAAACTTGTTTATCAAATTGTACTTTTTCAGATTTTAATATCTTATCTAATCTTAATGCAAAAGCAGAATACATTTCTTTTTTATGTCCATTTAACTTAAACTCAATATGCGTTAATCTACTTCGTAATGGTTCTATAAACTTGTAAGGATAATTACAAGTCATTATAAATCTACAATTTTTGTGGAAAGTTTCTATAAAGTTACGTAAAGCTGGTTGTACAGATTCAGCATTCATATAGTCCGCTTCATCTATGATAATAACTTTATGATTTGCTTCTTCAGTAAGAGATACTGTACTCGCAAAGTTTTTGATTTTGTTTCTTAACGTATCAATGTGTCTACCTTCATCTGATCCATTGATAATGATATAATCAACACTTAATTGTTCACACAAGGCACGTGCAACAGTAGTTTTACCTGTACCAGGACCTCCTGATAATAACATATTAGGAATTTCTTTTTTCTTTAAAAATTCTAAAAATGTCTTTTTTGTATCTTCAGGTAAGATACATTCTTCAATTGTTTTAGGACGGTATTGTTCCACCCATAAAAAGTCTGCCATAATATAATATACTCCTCATTTTATTCAATCCAATTATATGTTGGATATTTTGTCATACTATCATAAATGTTAGGGTTTGTCAATAGTGCTCTACGATAAGGTGTCCATTTTATGCCTACACCCCAACCCAAACTAGTTATAATTTCTTTTTTGGTCATTTCTTTTTCTTTTTTAATCCAATTAATAATTTTTTTTAGTGCTTCACTTTCACCTACTTCTTTTGTACTTTTAACTAATGTATCAATGTAATCACTCATTGATTGTACTTCATTTTTAAATATTAAATTATTTTTAATGTGCATTAAACTATTCAAAGCATATTCATTTCTTGCTTTTGTGTCATCTAAAAAATAATTTAATTGTTCTAATAATTCATTATCATTGTCTATAAAATATCCACCATCAAATAATTCTTTATAATAACTTTCGTTATACATTATGTAAGGAACACCATTCATCATACCGTCTGTGGTTGCTACAGACCAACCACCATAAGTTTGTTTAGGAGAATAACCTATACAACATTTTTTTAAAAAGTTATAATAAAATTCTTTGTTACCTTTATCAACAATGATATAATCTCTATCAGGTTTACTAGCAAGAGGAACCCAAACTTTAAAATCTTTTCTTTGTTCATAAAGTTTATCAGTTACTTTTAAAAATTCTTTATAGTGTTTGTACGTATCTGGTCTATGATTAAATACAATTATTTTTTCTGGATTTAAATTTATGTTATCAATAATGTCTTTTTTATCTACACCTAAGTGTTGAACTTTTAAAATTTTTTCTAATTTATCAATAGTTTTATCATTAAGTATTTCTTTTGCTTCTTCTAAAACTAATGATTTTTGATGTTCAGTATTCAAATAACAACGATTCATTTCTAAAATACCTACAAGATTATTTCTAAATGCGTTTGCTGACCAAGTTACAACATTTTTTAAATCAAACCAATGACAATATCCAAAAAACAATGGTATGTGCTGTGTTGTATTATACAATACATTTTTTAAATTAACTGTATGTTCAGGTAAATGCGACATTACCAAATCAAAGTCCAAGTCGTTTGATACCATTTTCTTAATTAATTCAGTATCAAAGTGTACTCTCATTGTAGGTGGGTATGTAGGTATATCTACATAAAATTGTGTAACATTATCAAATGCTAATGAAGGTACTTCTTTAGGCAAGATTAAATAAAACCACAAATCATCCCTAATAGAATTTAATAGAGATATTTGCTTTTTAATAACTTGTATATAACTATCTTTTTCTAAATCTTTTCCAAATGTGATGTTTGGATAAACTAAAATTCTAATAGTTTTTTTGAAAGATACTTTTTCATCAGGATACAAACTCATTTAGTTTCCATAGTAAATTCTTGTACAATTTCACAATCAACATCATATCCACCTTTATTCATTGTCCAACAATCTTCTTCACGGTCATAATCGTGTTCATCAACAAATGTTTGAACTTTGTCTGCTAGTTCTTTATCTTCATCACTAGCATTTTGATAGTTACTCCAATCAAAGTAAAGACCTTTTTCAAAGGTAGGTAGATCACCAAACTCCTCTATAATATCAGAAACAGCAATTTGCCTATTCAAATAATGTGTAGTTTGATGATACTCTCTGGTTTCAACTTTTAAGAAGTCGTCTGTTTTGTATTCAGTACCGTCTTCCAGTTTGTATACCTCAGACATACTAAAACTCCGAATCAGGTTCTAATGCGATCCAATATTGTACTGGTTTATTTCTGTTTACAAAATGAGAAATCTTTTGTTGAGATATTTCTACATTATAATCGTCACCAATAATTTTTAAGTTTTCTGCTTTAAAATAAGCACTAAACTTCTTATCAGTTTCGCCGATATTAATAGAATAATCATTTGAAGATTTATTTTTCTTATCAGTAGCAGTTAACTTAATAGATTTACCATCACCTGTAACAGCAACATCTGGTAAATTTAGAGTGGTAATTGCTTTTTGTACTTTAGCAAAATGATCTTTCTTTAAAGTAAAAGTTACATACTGATCTGGCATATTGATTGCTTTTGTTGGTGCAACAATAACTGACTTATCAGCAAAGAAATATTTAATTGCTTGTTTAGAATTGTCATCTGCAATTGTAACATTTGATCCACCATTAAATTTTAAAGCAGGTTTTTCAAATAGTTCAACTGCTCTTAAAAATTCTGGTAAATCATAAATTGCAAACTCACTATCAAACTTTTCTGTTATTTCAGCTTCTGCTAAAATATTTTTCATTGTAGAAATAGTTTGAATCTTGTTTCCAGGTTTTACCAGAATGTTCTGGTTAATATCTGAAAAGTTCTTTAACACCGATATAGTGTCTGTAGATATATTCATATAATCACTCCTTCATAATTTAGATTCATATTATATTATTCATTATATACTAAAAAGGCGAGGAAGTCAATGCTGCCTCGCCTTTCTACTTAAAATTAAAATTACTTATTTAACAGTAATTTCTCTAGCTTTTTTAGACTCTGGAATTATTCTTTCCAAAGAAACAGTTAAAAGACCATCTTTTAGTTCAGCGCCTTTAACTTCAACGTCATCAGCGATTGTAAAAGATTTAGAAAAGTATCTTTTAGCGATACCTTTATGGATTACTTCTCCATCTCCATCTTCGGTCTTCTCAACCTTTTTAGATTTAATTGAAAGTACACCATCCTCTAGGTTTACTTCAATATCTTTTTTGTTATAACCAGCCAACGCTAATTCAATATTGTATTGGTTTTTACCAGACTTAACAATATTGTAGTGTGGGAAAGACGGTACATTAGCAAAAACATCATCATCAAACATTCTTTCAAAATGATCGAAGACGTTATCAAAGCCAATTGATACTGGTCTTAGTTGGTTAAAAATAGAAAGTGCTTTATTCATATTATTTCCTCCTTTTAAAGCAAGTTAACATAAGAGCCCATTATGGCGCCCTTACAATTAATTTAATAATTAAATGTCAAAATACAAGTGTGTTATTCTGACACATATTATTTATACGGCAGTTTCTTTTATCACGGAGTGCAAACTGCCAAAGATCACCGTTTTTGCGACACCGACTAAATTTAATAGTCAGCCCTTTTACGCTGTTAGGACTTATGAATTGCCTAACATTATATATTTATATCACCAGCGTAAAACTAAAAACCTCTCATTGCCATTAATTTTTTCATCTTTTTCTTATAATTAGCAATATTTTCTTTTTTCTTACGTCTTTTTTTAGCAGATGGTTTTTCGTAAGACTCTCTAGCACGTAACTCTTTCATAACTCCTTCTTTCATAAGTTTACGTTTCATTACACGCATAGCTTGTTCTACATTACCGTTTCTTACTTCTATTTTAAGTCCCAATTTATTTTACCTCCTTTTCAATTTCTTTTTTAAGTTCTTCAAATACTTCGTCTGTATCAGCATATTTTATCTGTACATCTTCATTGATTACTTGAACATCACCAACAAAAGGAATAAAGTCAACTCCTGGAATGTGATTTTTATAAACTTGTTCTATCGTTGTAAAACAATCTTTAGACTTCTCATCTGATTTGTTCCAATCATCACCTGTCATTGTAGTAAAGAATATGGCAAGTTTTTTAAAATTATTTGCCCATACTACTAAACAAAACTCGTGTGGTGCAATTGACGTTGCTCTTTCACCTGCATATATTCTAATTCCTTTAGTTCTATTTTCCGATGCTTTAATTTCTATTTTTTCTGATTCAAATTGTGGTAAACTATCTTCAGGAAATCTAATATCTGGATCACCCATTTTATTAATAGGTGTTTGTACTACAAATTTAGCATCTTTAAATGCTAATGCTAAAGCACTCATCATTTTATTTGAGATAGCAGTAGATGTTAAATGTTTTTCTGAACCAATTGTTTCATCAAACGTATCTTCAATTTCTGTTCCGTTTCTAGTTTTCATTGTTGAAGATAATATATGTTTTACACTTTTAATAAAATTATATACAGCATACTTTTGTATTAACGGATCGTTATCTAAAATTTTAAAGAAATTTAATCTGTTTGGATTAACAGGTTTTTTAGGTTTAGATTTCTTTGCTTTTAAGTATGCTTGATTAACTGTAAGTTTACCTTGATCTACTTCTTTAAATAAAGAAGGATCTCTCATCTTAACAATCTTTAACTTTTCAATTGTAGTCTTTGTAATAGGTATTGGACTATTACTATCTATTTCTTTAATCCACTCATCTGTAGTTTCATTAGGTGGTGTTTGTTTGAAAGTTTGTCTATAGTTTTCATCTAATTGATTGTATTCGTTTAGACTAACACTAGGTTTCTTTTTTCTACTTTTTGAATTTTGTTTTATTACAGCAAACACTTTGTCATAGGAAGACATTTGTTTGTTAAATTTTTTATGTGATAATACTGTTACTGAAACCTCATTGTAACCTGCCATTATGGCAGCCTGCGTTCTAGTGTGTCCTCCTGCTTTGTTACCGTCTTCGTCTATAGGGATAGGTACATAGTTTGGAACTTCTTCACCTTCGGACATCATTTCTTTCATTTCGTCCGCAATTTCATTAATCTTATTGTCTTCGGCTTCTTCATCTCCGTAAATCTTTTTATTATATTCACTATCAGTTAAGTCTGATATTTTACAAAGAATTTGCCCTCTTTCATTTATTCTGTATGGTATGTTTAGTTTTACTTTCATTATATAATCCTCATAGTTTTAGTTTTTAATATCATAGAATTAACGGTGGAGGGAACAACCCCTCCACCTGGACTAACACTATGATTGATAGATTTAGGCAGCGATGTCCTCATCACTATCTGACTCACTATCATTGTCATCCATTTGTGAAGAAAGATCAACTTGTCTTTGCTGTTCAAATATTTGGTCAGCAGAAGCACCAGCGTCAACTTTTGTGTATAACTCCACAAAGGAATTCTTTGTATCATCATCAAATCTATTTGTACACATTTCAATAGATTTCATTTTGTTGCCGAAGATTGCATACGCCTGAGCGATATGTACTAATCTTCTGGTAGATATAATCTCATCAACACCACCATCAAAGTAGGTTTTTCTAATTACATCTGCCCAAGTAACTAACTTGTCAACGAATTTAACATCAGACTTACCATAAGACTTTAATGTATTAACTAAAATCTTTTTTTCAGTTGATGTTGCAGGATACTTTTGTTCAAACGTAACTGGAAATCTTTCTAAGAAAGCCTCGTTAAGAACATTCGTACCGATAAATTTACCGTCTTCACTACCTTGCCCTTTAGTATTAGCAGTAGCGATTACGTTGAAACCGTCTTTTGGTTTCACCCATTTGTTAATCTTTTTAACAAAGACACCAGAACCTTCAAGGATTGGTTGTAAACACATAATCTTATTACTTGCAAGGTCAATCTCATCAAGTAAAAGAACAGCGCCTCTTTCCATCGACTCAATCACAGGACCATTTTGCCATACGGTCTGTCCGTCTTTAAGTCTGTAACCACCTAACAGATCATCTTCATCTGTTTCAATAGTGATATTGACTCTGATTAATTCTTTTTTCAATTCAGCACACGCCTGTGTAACTGCCATTGTCTTACCATTACCTGATAGACCTGTAATGAATACAGGATAAAATCTATTAGATTTGATAATGTTTTTAACATCTGGATAGTTACCGAAACTAACGAAGTTTTTATCTTTAGTCGGCACAATGTTACCAGTTAAAGAAGACACAATATAAGCGGCCTCTTTATTAGTAGTAGCAGGTGTTGAATTGTTTGCTGATTTTGTTTCAATTTTTTCAGCAGATACTTTTATATCACTTTCAATAGGCAACTTAAAAGTTTGTTTACCAACTTTATAGTCTTTATTCTTACACAACCATTGTGGTGGATATTTACAACCAAGTGTTTGGTTGACTTGTTTTAACTCATTAATAGTTAAAACATCTTTATTGAACATCTTAAAAGCAACTTCAACAAAGTTTTTTTGTTTGTTATTTAACATAATATTAGTCCTTTCATTATTAAATATACTTATATGGTATCATAGTTTTTATCAAATGTCAAGCATAAAAAACACTTGATTTTATTAAGTTTTTTGTACATATCAGGCAACTTTCTCAATAAATTTGTTTAAAAGCACTCTGGAAGTGATTCGACCTTTCATACTTTTACTGAATAATTGTTTAATTTTACCAACTTTCATATCACTATTAACTTGTGAAATATCAGTATTCTCAACTTTCATATCTTTAGCATTAACAAGGTAGTAATCATCATAACCATCTTGTTTAACTATAGCAACTTTGTTTTTAGAAAACTCACTTTTTCTTTTTTGATATAATTTATCTCTTTGATCCCAAGTTAATTTAGAATTATAAGAGTCTTTAAAATATCTTTCAGTATCATAACCTCTAATTCTTTTAATTAAATAGAAACCGATAGTTTTAATATCATAAAGTTTTCTTAACATATTTAAATACATAGCAGTTTTACCTGATCCCCAAATATGTCTGCCTAGTTTATATTGTTTTTTCTTATAGATATAAACATCATTATCACCTTTTGAATCTGTAGCAATTAACTTACCGTCATCATTAGTAGTAAATACTTGACTTGAACCGTAGTTACCACCACCGTCTGTTAAAGTAATAAAATTCATTTTTTCAACTTTGTACTTCTCTTTAAACATAGGTACTAGTTTTAACATCACAACTAACGCCTCATTTAAAGGTGTTGAACCTAAATAGTATTCTCTAGGAATATTTGGCGAATCTGGTTTAGAGTAATCCCAATCTCTATAACTAGAATATCTATTATCATAATGTAATGCTAACCAGTATAGATACATCATTGATTCATCTAATTGAATTTTTTTCAATTTGTGATTAGCAACATTTACAAGTTTAACACTATCAAGTGCCATATCGCCAGACTTATATTTAAAACCATCACTTAATCTGCCGTGACCTATCAATCTAGGATTATCGTTTTCAAACTCACTTGTAAAGAAATAAACATCATAAGGAATATTTACTTTGTGGCAGAAATAAACTAACTGAATTAATTGTTGTACAGTTTTGTAAATACTATCACTCATACTACCTGACCAATCAAGTAACATCATCATACCGTGGTTTTTAGCGTCTGGTAAGATAGTTAATCTTTTGAATAGATCATCACTAAATTTGTAATCTTTTAATTTAAGAGGATCAATAACACCAGTTTTATCTACTGTTGATCTCTTGTAGGCAGTAGCAGCCTTCTTCATTTCAAATTCTTTAACAAGATACATAATAGTTTTTTTACTATCGTTTAAAAACTTCTTATATTCTTTTTTAAGATATGGTAAATATTTTAAAGCAGTTGTTTTATCATAGATAAATGCTTTTTTCATATCATTAACAAAGTCTTTGTTTGATCTAATAACTTTATCTAAAATAGGATCTGGTATACTCTTATAAGAATAACTAGTTTTTGTATCCATCAACTGTTCTTTTTTGCCTTCAAACCAATTGTTAGTAATTGATTTAAGAGCACCGTCACCACCAGAGCCAACAGCACCATCAGATTTTTTCTTATCTTCACCTTCAACTTTTTGTGTTTTATCACCTACAGCAGGTTTTTCTTTATCTGATTCTGATTCTGTTTTACCTTCACTAGCATTTTGTTTATTTGCCTCTTTAGCATTATCATCACTAGCATTTTTATCTGTATTGTTTGAATCATCAGGTTTTTTATTTGATAAATCATAAGACTTAACAATTGCTAACTCATCAAAGTTAGGTAATTTTTTCATTTGGTCAACTTGTTTTTTCTGCCAATTTAACATATCTTTAGCAACTTTAACAACGTCTTTAAAAGTTTTTATATTATCAACTTTTTTTAACCACTTGTTATCATCATTAGAAAATATAAAAGGTAATCTATTTAAGGATTTTGATCTTAGATTAATTTTATCAATTAACATTAATTCAGTATTGATATTTTTATCTCTAACACCAAAGAAGTTTTTAGAGTTAAGTATATCAAAACCGTTTTCATAATTTCTAATAATACCTGGATATTTACTTTGAATTAAATGGTCAATTCTAGTATCTTCTAATACGTTAATGTATGATCTTAATTCATCATCATCTGTAATATCTTGCCAAGACTTTGTTGGTGTAAATAAAGCGTGAGCACACTCGTGTGCTATTAACATATCTGTTACATCTTTTGAATCTGTCTTAAAGATAGGTAGGGTTAATATTCTGTTAACAACATCAAACGAAGCAGTTTTGACATTGTTTTCTTGTACTGTAATATTTTCAGTAGCAAGTAATTTTGCTAACTGACTTTTTGTATTTGTGTTTAATGTGTTAATCATAAGTATATGCTATAGGAAAACTCTTAAAAAGTCAAGGATTATTTTTCCTTGATTTTACTAAGTTTTTGATAGCAAATGTTCTTATTTTGTTCTTATTTAGTGAATATAAACGTAGGTTCAAACTTACGACCAGATAGATTCGGTCTAGTAAACTTGCCCAAATAACGATTTTCTTGTTTCTTTTCTACTGATTCGCCATCTAAAGTAGTTGTTTCTGAACCACCTTGTTGTGTAGATAGTGATAACCACCAAGTATCTGTATGTTCAAAACCAACATCTAGTGCTAGTTGTACTGTATCTTCTTCAAAGGTTTTGT
>Ga0181595_10000546_pt1 | contig 41561 bp, 36 predicted proteins | sample 041ome_7_FD_145604 | JGI IMG/M metagenome (GOLD analysis project Ga0181595, IMG submission 145604) | Coastal salt marsh microbial communities from the Groves Creek Marsh, Skidaway Island, Georgia - 041401AS metaG (spades assembly) | ecosystem: Environmental > Aquatic > Marine > Intertidal zone... | reverse complement strand
CTCGTCGTCGTCGTCGTCGTCGGCACCGCCGAGACGACGATGAACCCCTTCGAAGACCGCGTCATTCTCGTCATCATCCTCGTCGTCGTCGTCCTCGTCGTCCATCGCGGTGCGCGCCCGTCGCGCGCCACCACCGCGGGTCCGTCGCTCGCGCACCGCGACCCGCACCGCGTCCACGCGCCGCACGCCACCGTCGCCATGGTCGACGACGATGTGACGCGCGACCGCGATGATGGTGGACGACTTTGGACGACGACGGTTTAGGGTTTAGTTTGTGTGCGTGCGTGCGTGCGTGTGTATCTAGAGCGTTGTGGTCTACACTATACGTGTACAGGCTGTACAGTACAGGCTATGGTGTGCGTGGGTTCTATAGTGTATTGTGATCTACACTACGTGTGTGCGTGGGTTCTCCTGCATTGTGGTGTACACTATGTGCGTGTCGTACTGTGCGGGGATGTGTGGGATCAGACGCACATCCGTCGTGTGTGCTGTTGTTTTGTGTTCCGTGCGTTTTGTGTGTCTTTCGTGCGACACGCCGCGAGGGATGGGCGTGACGTAACGCGTGCGTGCGCGTCGACAAAACGCGGTGGTTTGACGGGTGGTGTCTCGCGACGGGTGGTGGTGTCTGTTGTCTCTCTCTCTCTCATTCTCTCTCTCATTCTCTCTCTCATTCTCTCGCGCGCGCGTGTCTGTCGTCGAGTGCGGACGCACACAGAACACGGGCGTTTTTTTTTTGTGTGTGTGTGCGCGTCGCGTTCGCGCGCGCGTGAGACGTGTGCGCGACGATGACGCCGGAGACGCCAGTGGCGTCGGTGGCGTCTCAACGTATCGCACGCGTGCGATTGAGTGATAGTAGTGGGGTGTCACGCGGACCGAAGACGTATGGGGAGTCGGTCTCGGACGAAGAGCGAGACGCGTTGCGATTGCTGATGAAGATGTACGAAGAGGCGCGTACGGGCGATGTGATTTTATTTGACTCGTGGTGTACTGACTATGCTTTTACAGAAAATGGATCACACGAATCCGGAACATGTTCGCGCGCTCGCGGAAATGCGCGAACACACGAACGCGCTGGAACAAGGTCGTGGGATTTGGGCGAGACGCGGCGCTCCGGGCGTCGAACGCGACTGGACAGACGACGTCGCGGCGAAAGAAACCACGACGAAAGCGCCATTGGAGAATCCAGACTATGCAGAATATATCAAGTGCGCGTGTTTCGATTGTGTCACGCGATGAATACTACTGACCGATTCTTTGTTGTGTTTAGGTATTGCGAAGGGCGAGACGCCGCCGCGTCGTCTCGCGCCCGAAACCGACACGCCGAGAGTCTCTAAACCATGCTCCTCCTCGTGTCACGGCGGGCGTCTTCAACTCCGTCGTGGGATGGCCTGCGCTTTCTCGTAAGAACTCTCGGTAGAGTCTTTCATGTTCGGCATGTGGTACGGCTCGGCGACGAAGCGCGCGCGGTGACGGTACGCGTGGCAGTGCGTGAAGGACGGTTACTCTTCCAGCGAATTTTTTATGTTTTAAAAATAAAAAACAGTCATGATATGCAAAAACATCTCTAAATAGCTCCCTCCAGGACTCGTGTTAAAAAAATGAGAGTGTCGTACTTCCCATCTTATATTTGATAGGCAAAAAAGAGCTCCCGCCTGGATTCGAACCAGAGTTATTGGATTCAAAGTCCAAGGTGATAACCAACTACACTACAAGAGCGCTATTTTCACGTAAGTATGGGTGCACGTGACGCACGCCCATGTATTACGCGGAAAAGCTAAACGATTCGGCTCCAGTCTCCGATCGGGTGTCATCGCAAAAGTTACAGGTATAAATGGAGCGCAGTCGTCCTCTCGCGACCCACGCGACCTCGCGACGACGACGACGCACACCGCGACGCCGCGCATGCAATCGCACCACCCCGTGCACGCGTACGTGCGCGAGCGCTTGCTCGGCGCTACCGTGCGCACGCGCGTTCGCGACGGACGCGTATTCATCGGCACGCTGCGCTGCGTCGACAAGCAGCGCAACATCGTCGTGGGCAACGTGCGCGAGTACGCGTCCGAGGCGGAGGCGACGACGGCGGAGGCGACGCCGGTGCGGACGATTAACATGGTGTTGATCGGTGCCGACGAGCGGGTGTCGTGCACGATCACGGACGTGGGCCCGGAGGGTGACGACGACGGCGGCGGCGCGGCGGCGGCGTCGTTCGCGGGGTTGGTGATTTGATGGGGCGCGACGGTCGAGCTCGACTGGTAGCCGTAGTGTAATTACATAGTACGTAGTTTTGTTTGTACAATAATAGCGACGACGACAGACAATCAATCAACGTACATCTCTGTAGCACCAATCGTACAGTCTGCGCAAGTTGCGCTCGCCGACGCCGAAATTCCACGAGCACGCAATCAAGACGTGCACGCACGTCGCTCTAAAGTTGCCGAGTTGTTCGATGCGCCTGCCAGAAGTGGTCACCACGCGATCTAAAAGCTTGATACGACCTCTATTAAACTTTCGCGTGCCTTTGTAATGCATTCTCACGCACAAATCGGCATCCTCCATGATTGGAATCGACCCGTCGAACCCACCGACGGCGTCGAAATCTTCGGCGCGACAAAACATCGCTTGGTCGCCAAAAAGAATTCTAAATCCTCGCAAATACGCAAAAGGTCTCGAAACCACGGCGCAATACGTGGTTTTAATCACATTATGATATGACATGGCCCAATACGTCTTCGTTGGTGTTTCTATGAGCGACACAAACCCTCCGATGACGGTTTTCTCGTCGCGCAACTGTCTTCGAATGACGTCGACGACATCCGCCGGCGGCGTTGTATCGGCGTGTAAAAACAACAAATAGTCCCCTTTCGCCACGCGGGCGCCCGCATTCATTTGATTACCTCTACCTTTTGCCCCGCTCACCACCGTAGCGCCGTATTTCTTCGCAATCGCCGCGGTATCATCCGTGGAATCACCCACCGCCACGACGACGTCGCACGCGCTCGGCTCCAACGCCTCCGTCACCCGTCGCAACACCGCTCCTATCGCCTTGGCCTCGTTCCGCGCCGGAATCACAATCGACACGCGCTTAGCGTTCCAATCATCGCCTTTAGCGTACACGGGCGCGTCATTCATCGCCATCGCGCGCAGCACGAGCCAACGCGCCGCGAGCGCGCCGACCAAAAACTTGACCCACTGATGAAACGCACGCGCATCATCAACGCCATCGTCGTCAAAGTCGCCGTCGCGCCACCACCGATTGTCATTGTTATTGTTATTGTTGTTATTATTATTGTTACTGCCGTCGTCGCCACCGTCGCCGTCGCCAGCGCCGGTGCTCGTTAAAGCTGATGACGCCGACGACGCAGCGACCACGCGCGCGGAACTTTTCGGTGCCAGCACGCCCCGCGCGCGCGCCACCGCCAGCGCCAGAGCCGCCGGCGCCGACGTCGATGCGCGCGCGTGCGATGTCGCGCGAGCGACGACGGTGGCGTGACTCGCGCCGACGAGCATGTCGCGCCGCTGCCGCCGACGACGTCTGGCGATGTGTTTCGGAATTTAGGATTGCAACGTCGTCATAATCATCCACGCGTCGCCGTGTCGCGTCGCGTCTCGTCGCGTCGTTCGTTGGCGTGTTGAGAGGGATGTTCAAGGCGGTGAACCCGGCGTCGCGCGATGTCGACGGCGATGGAGACAAGGCTGCTGGTGACGTAAATCTTCATCAACGTGGTCGTAGCAGCGGAGGTGCTGCTGACGACGAAACGAACGCATTTCCGTCGGAGGAACAACAACAAAGACAACAACAACAGCAACCAGAGGAAGATGCTTTTGTTTTTCGTGAATCCAGAGACGGCGCGTTGGATGCGAGTAAGACGTTGCACGTCATGACGTTTAATGTGCTCGCGGATGCGTTGGCCGCGAATGATTCATTCGCGAGCGCGGTGTACTATGACGATGACGAGGGCGAGGACGGTACTGGCGACGGCAACACGACGACGACGAGTACATCGTACGACTTGAACTTTTTGCGTCGAGGGCGGGAAATCATTCGCGTCATCGCCACGAGCGAGTCGTCGACGTCGCCCGACGTCGTGTGCTTACAAGAGGTGGATCGATTCGATTTTTTCGAGGATGAGCTGCGCAAACACGGGTACAGGGGGATATTTAAAGAAGATCCTTGGTCACCGTGCCGCAAATTTGGTGCCCCGAACGATGGTGTGGCGATATTTTACAAGACGAGCAAACTTGAACTCGTCGGCTCGCACGTGCCAGGCGTGCCTCGTTCGCGCAAGGATGACCCGACGACGAACGCGGGGAAGACGCTCATGGCACGATTTCGCATGAAACGCCCATCACCCGCAACGGGCGGTGGATTGTTGAGCAAGGCGTCGGCGGCGTTGTTGACGCGACAACAGCCGGTGTTTACTGGGGTTGATTTACAAGAAGTCGTTGTCGTCACGACGCACCTTGAGGGCGCCAAGACTGTGGACGGCATCATCACCAGGCTCGAGCAAACGAAAGAGATTTGTCGCGCGTTGAATGATTTCGCCACGAATTTATGCGCAGATGTGAATAACGTGCAAATCATTATCGCCGGCGACTTGAACGCGACGCCGAATGAGGCGTGCGTCGTGCACTTGCGCGGACGCGGCATGCGAAGCGCGTACGCCGACGTCGGCGCCGCCGTGGGCGCCGAAAAGTCAAACACGTTTACGACGTGGAAAACGCGCACAGGGCTGTTTAAGACGGGCGAAGTCAAACACACGATAGATTACATCTTATATTCCGCCCATCGCGGGAGCAAGGTGGTGAGCGTGGCGAAACTGCCGAGCGAAGATGATATTCCGAGCGCCGTCGGGTTACCGACGTTCGGGTTTCCGAGCGATCATTTGCCTCTGCAAGCGCGCATTCTCTTGCTGTAGTAGTGAAACGTTTTAACAGCAACATCTACACGACTACACTTGTACTACAACTACTATCTATATCTATGACTGATCGAATTGACGACTGCTACGCAAATTTGGCTTTGAGCGCGGCAACGACGCTCTTCATGCCTTCGTGCGCGTCGGCGCGCACGGCGAGTCTTCGCCCCAAATCGTCGCGCCATACGAGCACACCGTCCCGTTTCGACGCTTCTTTGGCCACGGCGTCGTAAAATCCACCCGCTTGCGGAAAATCACAATACAGCACGCACGCTTCGGCGTGCACACGCTCCATATCGCGCGACCATAGACGAATCTGATCGCACACCGTGTGCGGAACGCTGGGCTTTTTCCTGCGCACTTGCTTGTGCGCGTGCGCTCGAATGTACCCGACGATTTGTTCGGCGTCAACGCCGGCACGCAAAGCATTTTGTACGCTCTCTCGCGTGAGCATGCCCACGTACAAATTGGGCAAGCGATAATCGGCACGCGTGAACAGGCGTAAGATTTCCATCTCCACCGCGCTCGACGTGTACGCGTAGACGCGATAATTTGTTTCAACAATGATGTGCCCGTCGGCGGCGGTTGCGTTCGAGGACTCGGTCGAGCCGCCGCCTTCGCCGTCTCCGGCGAATCCCCCGCCTGACAAACCGCTTGACAACAGCGTGGGCACGTAATACGACTTTTTCTTCGCATCAAACGTGTACAACAACCCAAGATGGGTCAAATCGCGCACAACATCCTGCTCCGTGTCGCTCAACGTCCCCGTCATCGCGTACGCTCGCCCTGGGCGTTGAAATGATAGCCGCAACAGAAAACTAATCGCGCTCGTCGCATCCGCGCTCTGTGAATCGCGCACGTATTGCGTGAGCAGCACCCAAATTTGCTCCTGGGCCGTGGTGAGTAAAAATCTAAATCCAGCCGCCGTGACCCCGGCGTTTCGTAACCGTTTTGATCCCCCTTTTTTCGCCGCCGATGCCGCCGCCGCCGTCGTCAACCCGGCGGCTCGAAACAACGCTTGGGCATCCAAACGCCCTTTCGCCCCCGACCCTGGGCGCGCGAACGCATCACTCGCGCCCGTGAGTGTCAATAATAAATCTTCCCACTTTGACTTGGCATATGCGTTCAACGTGGCCCGATCGGGAATGCGCGAGACGACCTCGGCGTCGCTCGAGAGTCCTTCGTCGTCTTCGCCGTCTTCGCCTAAACCAACAAACCCTCGCTCGAGCGCCTCGCGCACGTTCGCCGCGAACGCGCCGTGCACGCGGTACGTCTTCGTTGAGTTCACCGAAAACGCCCATGCCGGCGACGAACCCACAAACGCGCCACCACCCGCATCAATCTCCATCGCCGCGACGTCGCCCTCCGCGTCGGCTCTCGCGTCGTTTGAATCCTCCTCCAAGACGACGCGCAAACGCATGAGCCGCGCCATGGCGCGCTCAAGCGCACCCCACGCATCGCTAGTATCCATCACCCACCGCGCGAGGACGTCCGCACCGATCCCATGCGCACCACCACCATCCGTCGTCGTCGTCGTCGGTGCGCAGTACACCAACCGCAACACGATTTGCTTCGCCACCGCGTCGAGCGCGCGCACGACCGCGAGGGACGCCCAGGGCGAGGTGCCATACAGCGCATCGAGATCGCGCGCGCGCAGTTGGGTGAGAAACGCCACGAAGGCGCCGTCGCGCGCCGTGGTCATGGCGATGATTGATGTCCTCGGCGTCAGTGTCTGCCGATGGAATCCGCGCTCGATGCCGACGACACCGCCGCCGCCGCCGTCGACGACGCCGCCGCCGCCGCCGCCGCCGCCGCCGCGTGGTCGTCGTGCGCGCACTGCGCCGCGCCCACGCCGTGCGTGACGCAAGGACTGTGCGTCGACCCGGTCGTGCTCAGCGCGTCTTCGGTTGAGATTGTGGCGAACGACGACGCCACAGCCTCCGCGTGCGCGTCGTGGGCGTCGTGCGCGCGCGATGAGGACGGCGCGGCGTACGTCATTGAAGGCGTGGTCGTCGTGCGCGCGCGCGATGGACGGTGGATGAACGCGCGCGTGGTTTCAGACGCGGATGTTCGAGCGCGGAGTCGCGTCGTCGCTCCGACGTCGTCGCGCGATGATTCGAGCGCGAGCGGGCGAATGGGGATGACGACGCTTGAATTGTTATCGAGCATTGGGTGTCCCGCAGATGTCAGGGCGGCGCGAGAGCGATTGGTGCAAAAGGGCGCGCCGACGGTGCCGCACGGCGACCACGTGGATTTTCTCGTCGGCGAACGGTTGGTACACTTTGCGGATGATGAAGATTGCGGGCGAGGCTGCGCGCACGGGGGTGATAGTTCGGGTCAGGTTATAGACCACGGGGTGGTGAAAGTGTTGCGCCGGCGACGCGGTGGGGCGAAGGGTGGGGATTATAAACCGTTGCCAAATGCCGAGCCAAAGACGCCAAAGACGACGGCGCCGCGGGACGGCGACGGTACATCTGCATACGCATCTGAAGCTGATGCGCTGTGTGCGCGACTCGCGCTCGAAGCTCGAGGTGGAGATGAGGAAAGCACGCACACGCGATTATTCGTCGACGGCATTTGTTGTCCATCCGAGGCGCCGTTGATTCATAAAATTTTAGAACGCATGGAGGGCGTACGAGACGTAAAAGTTGTGGTTCCGACAAAGACGGTGTTAGTCGAGCACGCAGCATCGACGGTGAGTACTGAGGCGATCGTGGATGCGCTAAATGGAGCGAGGTTACAAGCACACGTGGCGGACACCGCGTCGCCGAGCTCGACGTCGAAATCGGCGAGCGAGGTTTCTGGTAATCGAGACGCGTCACGTTTACCACCGGCGCGCATTTCTGCCGCGTGCGTATTCTTCGCCATATCGTTGCTGCATTACATCCCAGACTCGAGCGGGCGCATTGAATACCTGCGATACGTTGCCCTAGGGTCCGTCGCCGTTGGAACGCCGCAAATCGCGAGTAAGGCGTTTGGATCTTTGAAGCACGCCGTCGTTGACATCAACGCCCTCATGACGGTCGCCATAGCAGGCGCGTGTGCGCTTCAAGATTTTGGCGAAGCTGCAGCGGTAGTGGCACTGTTCACGTTATCCGAATGGCTCGAGGCGCGCGCCATGGCAAAGACGACGCGAGCCATCGGAGCGGTGATGGCGTTGCGTCCGCAAACGGCGACGCGCGTCGGCGCATCGAGTGCGGTTCCCGTCGAAGACATCGCTGTGGGTGATATCGTGTGCATTCGACCTGGGGACATCGTGCCTCTCGACGGCATCGTCGTCGCTGGCTCGAGCGCCGTCGATGAAAGCGCGCTTACTGGAGAATCGATGCCCGTGCGTAAAACATCGGGCGACCGCGTGTTCGGCGGCACCGTCAATCAAGGTGGCGCTCTTGAGGCGCGTGCGACATCCATCGCCGCCGATTCTGCCGTCGCGCGATTAGTGAGATTAATCGAAGATGCTCAAGCGCAGCGCTCGTCGAGTGAGCTCGCTATCGAACGTTTCGCGCGCGTGTACACGCCGCTCGTCATCGTCGGCGCCGCGCTCGTCATGGTGACCCAGTACGCCCTCGGCGAGACTGGGAGCGAGCCAGCGTACCTGGCGTGTGTGCTCCTCGTCATCGCGTGTCCATGCGCGTTGGTGTTAAGTACCCCAGTCGTTGCCGTGTCAGCGTTGACGTTGTGCGCTCAACGCGGGGTGTTGGTGAAAGGTTCGGCGCATTTGGAACGACTCGGGCGCGTCGAGCGTGTATTCATGGATAAGACGGGCACGCTCACGCGTGGTGCGTTCACCTTGAGCGCCGTGCGGTTGGTGTGTTCGCCCAAGGATGACACGGAGTATCAACGCCCAGCACTCGCCGTCGGTGCGCTGCTGCGATGGATGTGCGCGCTGGAGTCGAAATCCTCGCACCCGCTGGCGAGCGCAATTTTGAGAGGCGCAGGTGCGGCGATTCGCGTCGCCGCCAAACAATGTAAAGTAGAGGCGTACGACACCATACCGGGGCGAGGCGCGAGAGCGACGATTGACGGTAGGTGCGTAGAGGCCGGGAATGGGGAACTCGCGGCGGAAAACGGTTGGCTCGCGCGCGACGCAGAATTGACAAAGATTTCAAAGAAATGGGAAGCCGAGGGCGGAACAGTGATTTGGATTGGCCTCGACGGCTTGCTCGCGGGTATCATTCGATGCGATGATGTCATGCGGCCGAATGCAGGCGAAGCAGTGGAGAAATTGCACGCCCTCGGCGTGCGCGTGGATATGATCACCGGGGATAACGCAGGGGCGGCGGAGTTCGTTCGAGCACGCGTTCCGGGTCTCAGTAGCGAGCGCGTCAAGGCGTCGTTGACACCGCGCGAAAAGCTCGAACTCGTCAAAGACGCCGTGCTTCAAGCCGAGTGTGCGACGTCGAAGCTTTCTATGAAATTATTTGGGCGCAGCACGGTGGCGATGGTTGGTGACGGCGTGAACGACGCCCCGGCGTTGGGTGCCGCGGACGTCGGCGTCGCCATGGGCGTCGCCGGGAGCGCCGCGGCGATGGAAACTGCCGACGTCTCGCTGATGACCAATGACTTGACGCGCGTTGTAGAGACCATTGAACTCGGTCGCGAATGTGTGAGGAAGATTCGACAGAATGTGATATTTTCAGTCGTCACTAAGCTCGCAGTGTTGGCGCTCTCCATCGCCGGTCGCACCGGCCTCTGGGAGGCCATTGCGGTGGATGTCGGCGCGTCGTTGTTGGTTATTTTGAACGGCATGTCTGTGTTGCGGAGACGAACGAATCACGCCGAGCTCGCGAGCGTGCACTGCGTCGGCGAGCGCGCGAGAATCGACGGTAAACTCGACGATTCAACGATGACCGCTGCGGTAGCGGCGCTCGGCGCCGCGCCAACGGCGACGAAACCGACGGGTCAGGGGCCGTTTACATTGCCGCGAGGCAAGTCTCCTACGCCACCATCCATTGCGGTGAGAATGCCTTTCACGTTGCCGCCGCAGTCAAAGACGACGATGACTTGAGATTTAGTATTCGATTTGTTGTAATTTGATGTACAGGTACCAGTACCAGAATGTACTGAATGTTTGACTACAGCTACTGTTGTGACACGAGACGCAGCGTTCACTAACTCTACTCGTCGACGTAGAATGGATCCTCCTCCTCCTCCTCCTCTTCATCCTCCTCCTCTTCATCATCGTCATCATCAGAGTCGCAAAACTCGCGCGAAATGTCGACTAAATTCATGACATTCTTCGCCGCGCCTCGAAAGCGGTCGCAGAATTCTTTCATCGTCTCTGCAAACGCCGCGAGCTTTGCATTTGACACGTCAATAAACGTCACCTGCTTCATCAACTTTGGCAAATCACTCAAACGTGTGCATTGAAGCAATCTTCCAGCGTACGCCAAACCCACGAGTGCGTCAGACGGGGCGCATCCCTCGAGCTCGATGGCGTCTTCATTCGTGAGACGCGTGTCGCCCGCGTCCAAACGTCGACGCACGTCTGGGTCGTCCACCTTTACCCATCGGTGCGTAACCGGGCAAAGAATCTCACTAGGGCTGTATTCCGCCTTGTAGCGCATCTTTTGACAATTATGAATGTAGAAACCCATGTAATAATACGCAAACTCGGGCGACTTTGATTTTTCCGCCTCGTCGAGAACCCATTCGATTTCCTTCAACGCGCTCAACTTCCCCAAGCTCAAATGCGCGTACGCCGGGTCCCAAAAAAAGTATTTCGAACTCAACCCAGTGGGTAAGACATCAATCACTCCTACGGCGATGAGTTCGCCATCGATACGATATTGCTGATGAAACGCCCCGTACCCGACGCTCGGCGTTCCGGCGCCCGGCGACACTTCAATTAACGGCGAATCCACTAAAAACCTCTCATACGACGTCCGCCGTAATTCATCCTCACTATCGCCGTGCACCGCGACTTGATACTTCTTCCACAACTCGAATTCCTCCTCCACGAACGATGACCTCGACGTCGTACACGTAAACGCCTTCCATCTTTGGCAGTCGACGCCATCCTCGTCAGCCTCCTCGAGGACGCGCTCGAACCGTTTCACCACCTTGCGCTGACTCTTCGACCGCACGAACTCGCGGCAACGCAGTCGTATGGTATACGGCGCGCAGCACGTCTCGCCAATCGCGGGCTTATAGATCCAGCTCCCGCTCCGTCGCCAGCCGCGGTTGATCAATCCATCGTACGTGCGCGGTGCGAGCGCGTGCGCGACGGCGCCGTCTGACACGCTGCTCGCGCGCTGGCTCGACGACGGCGAGGGCGATGTCGGCGAAGACGCGCAGTACCCGCACCGCGTCGCCGAGCGGCCGTGATAGGAGAGCGCTTCGGGCATCGCCGCCGCGCTCTGACGCCGTACAGAGAGGCTGGGGAGGCAAAAAAACCGCCAGCCATGCTACGCGCGCGAATGTGAATCTTTCTCGCGGAACGCGCATGTGCCGCGAACGCGCGCGCGGACTGTGCTGGTGCTGATGATGGTGGTGATCTATATTTACTGCAATGTTAGATTTGGAACGCGTACTAAACGTACTCAAAAAAACCTCCATTGTTTGGAATGAAGCGTTTGCTACAATCACGGCGACGTCGTTTCGCTCTCCGTTCGTCTCTTTCTCTTTCTCTCCTCTTCTCTTCACGATCGCCGAAGCGATTTTACTTTGAGAGGTTGGAGTTACCCACGGGATGATCGGTGTGGACTTTCCATATGGTTTCTCCCAAAAGGTTACCGACGCTCAGGACGGTGAGCTGAGGGAAATCGCGCGCGGCGGTGTGCGGGATGGAGTTCGTGACGATGACCTCCGTAAATGCACCGCTGGATAAACGATCGACTGCGGGAGGAGAGAACACGGCGTGCGTGGCGCACGCGTAGACTTCACGAGCTCCTTGTGCGCGCAAAAGTTCTGCGCCGGCGAGAAGGGTACCGCCAGTGTCGATCATATCGTCGAGCATGATGGCCACCTTGCCGTCGACTTCTCCAATCAAATTCATAACTTGCGATTTGTTGTGTCCCGTGCGACGCTTATCGATGATAGCCAAAGGCGCGTCGCTAAGCTTCTTCGCAAACGCTCTGGCGCGCGGAACACCGCCGACGTCGGGAGATACGACGACAATGTCCTCGGGTCTAAAGTCCTTCGACGTCAAGTAATCGAGAATTACCGACTCGCCGTAAATGTGGTCGACGGGAATATCATAGTACCCAATCGTCTGTAAGGAGTGAATATCCATTAATAGCACACGCGTACATCCAGCCTCGGTGAGCAAGTTGGCCACGAGCTTGGCGGCGATGGATTCGCGTCCCGCCGTACGACGGTCAGCTCTGGCGTACCCAAAGTACGGAATCACACACGTGATTGAGCGGCACGACGCGCGTCTGCACGCATCAATCATCACCAACAATTCCATCAAATTGTCATTCGTCGGCGGACACGTCGGTTGCACCAAGAAAACGTCGCAACCGCGAATCGACTCCAAAATTTGAACGTACACTTCCCCGTCAGCAAATTTTTTAATCACCAACTCCCCGAGATCCATGCCTAAATAGTTTGCGATCTCTTCCGACAGCGCCGGGTGCGCCGAACCCGAAAACACTTTCAACTTGCGTCTCAACACGCCCTCATCGCCACTTTCTTGATACATCGAGTCTTGCGTCACAGCGTCGAAGACGCTCGAAGCCGCCGGGACAAACTTTGCGTTACGAAACGGATCTTCACCCTTGGACGACGCGTGCGCGCGCACGCTCTGTGACATCAAACACACGCACAAAACCACCGTCAGTCACTCACATCGCACGGTTTCGCATTCCCAAACTCAATTTCGCCGCGTCCTCGCGCGCCGCGCGCCGAACGCTTTTCAAACTTTCAAAACCACTCAAGCGAAAGATCCCGCAATGCGCGCGCGCGATCGCCCGCGCGACGCCCGAACGCCACGCGTCCCACACGCGCATCTCCCACGCCCGTCTCCCGCGCGCGAACCCGCGCACACGCGCGCGTCGTCGTCGTCGTCAATCACCATTCATCGTCGCTCCCCGACCCGACCGCGGGTTCGACACGAAACGCACCTCTCCTCGGCGTCGCACCACCGTCGTCGTCGCCGCCGCCGTCGCGCGCATCGTCCGACGCGGCGCATCGTGGCGCGCGCGCGACGCGTTCACCGCGCGCGACGCGTTCACCGCGCACATCGCGGACATCGTCGACGAACGACGCGCGCGCGCGAGTGTCGGCGCAGCCGCGTCGGACGACTCGTCGCTGGGGTGTGCATGTACCCCTGTAAACAAGGGCAAAACGACCAATCACGACGAGTCACACGTCGGAGACCACCGTGTGTATGTACCCACTCGATTGCCCAAACGACCAATCACAACCAGTGATACGCGACACGCACTCTGGAGGGAGGGAAAACCTCAACCGACGAGCGCGCGCGTCGGCGGCAGTGCGCGTCGCGTGCGCGGACCATGTCGGCGTGGTGTCGCGCGTCTCCGTGCGCGCCGTCGTCGACGTCGTCGTCGACGACGGCGTCGTCGTCCGTGGCGGTGGTATCGGGGCGGTGCGCGCGGTGGCGCCGCGACGCGCGTGAAGGGTGCGGTGCGCGCGGGCGCGTGGATGGGTTCGGTGGGCGTGGGCACGCGCGCGCGCGACGCGGGCGCGTGATGACGATGTCGTCGTCGTCGTCGTCGTCGTCGTCGTCGTCGTCTCGCGTGATGCTCGCGGACGATGATGGGGCGCTGACGATCGAGGTGACGCCAGAGACGACGTTTGAGGCGGTGATTGGCATCGAAACGCACGTGCAGTTGAACTCAAAGACGAAGGCGTTTTGTCGATGCGCGTACGCGTACGGCGCCGAGCCGAATACGAGAATTTGCCCAGTGTGTATGGGGTTTCCTGGGACGTTGCCGGTGCTGAATTCGGCGGTGGTGAAGAAGGGTATCGCGATTGGTACGGCGTTGAATGCGAAGATTCGTCGAACGTCAAAGTTTGATAGAAAGCAGTACTTTTATCCGGATTTACCGAAAGGATATCAGATTTCGCAGTTTGACGAGCCGTTGTGTTACGATGGAGTGATTGATGTGGTATTACCCGTGGAAGATGGCGGTGGGGTGAAACGCGTGGGCATCACGCGCGCGCATTTGGAGGAGGATGCGGGCAAGCTCACGCACGCCGTCGGGGAAGATGGGAAGAAGTACTCCTACGCGGATTTCAATCGCGCGGGTGTGGCACTGTTAGAGATTGTTACTGAGCCAGATTTGCGCACCGGACGCGAAGTTGCGGCGTACGGTGCAGAGTTGAGACGAATTGTGCGATTTTTGGAGGCGTGCGACGGCGACATGTCGCGTGGATCGATGCGTAACGACGTCAACGTGAGTATTCGGCCCGTAGGACGTGAGACGTTCGGTACCAAAGTTGAAGTGAAAAACATGAATTCATTCAACGCCATGGCGCGCGCGATTGACTACGAAATCGCGCGCCAAGAAGAGTTGATTAGGGCTGGAAAGGTGCACGAAATCGTGCAAGAGACGCGCACGTGGGACGAAGGCGCGCAAAAGACGGTGGCCATGCGTAAGAAAGAAGGCTTGGCTGACTATAGATACTTCCCAGAGCCAGATATACCTCGTTTGAAACTTTCTGACGCGTTCATCGAAGAAGTCGTCCGCACAATGCCGGAATTACCGAGCGCGGTGCGCGCGAGGTACGCCGCGCTCGGTTTGCCGCAAGCCGACGTGCAAGTCATCGCCGAAGACAAGACGTTCGTGGCGTACTTTGACGCTGCGCTCGAATCGCCATCGAAACCAACGCCCAAGCAAGTTGCAAATTGGCTCACGGGTGACATCATGGCGTATTTGAAAAACTCAAAGATGGACATCGCGCAACTCCCGTTGTCCCCAGCCGATTTGGGTGAATTTTGCGCGTTGATTGATTCCGGCGCCATCAGCGGTAAAATCGGCAAAGACCTCCTCCCAACGCTCCTCGAACGCGGTGGCAGCGCCAAAATCCTCGTCGACGAGCGTGGGTTGTCCCAAATCTCCAACCCAGACGAAATCAAAGCCTTGGTCCAGGGCGTGCTCGACGCCAATCCAAACCAACTCGAGCAATACCGCGCGGGCAAAACCAAACTCAAAGGCTTCTTCGTCGGCGCGTGCCTCAAAGCCAGCGGCGGTCGCGCCAACCCCTCACTCGTGGACGAAATTTTACAACGCGCGTTGGACCAACACTAGAATCACGTACACGCGACATTTGCAATGTATACTTTGCGTGACCGTTGACCATCCGTCCGCGCGCAGCCCTACCCAAAGTGACGTCACGCGCGTGTCATACGGATCGCCGCGCAACGATCGCCCATCACCCGCGCACGCGACCGCCCCCGCCCCCCGCGCGCGCGCTTAAAAATTACAATAAATTCCAATCACTCGTCTTCGCGTGCGTCCGCCCCTGTGTAACCCGTCGCGCGCGCGTTTGCGTCGACAGTGCGTGACGATCCGATCGCGTTCGCGCGCGATCCGACGCCGCGGCGGTGAAGATTATCCACAACCGCCACACGGTGCGCGTCATACCGTCGCGCGTTCGTGACGGCCCGACACCCGGCGCGCGCACACGCACGCACACGTCACACACGGGTTTTAATTCACACGTCCTCCTTCGCCCGTCGTCGGCATGTTTCGTCGTCGGTGCGCGGATGTCATTAAAAGCGCGTGCGCGAGGGCCCCTGGGGGCTCGTCCGCGCTCGCGCACGAATCGTCGATGACGGCGCGTACGTCGCACGTCGGCGCGCCGTCGACGATGACGAATGTTTTGTCTTCGTCCGGTGCGCGCGCGCGCGGGGCGGTGGTGAGCAAGACGCCGGGTTCGGCGGCGGCGTTCGCGACGCGGGCGAGCGCGCAAGGGGTCATGGCGTCGGCGCGCGCGGCGTTGGCGTCCAAGGCGTACGGTGCGCGTAGCGTAAGCACGGCGACGATGACGCGATTGGATACGTTTGAACGTCGTCATAACAGTGCGAATGATGCCGAAGTTGCGGAGATGTGCGCGGTGGTTGGGTACCCGAACATCGACGCGTTGATCGACGCCACGGTGCCCAAGAACATTCGTTTGAGCAAGATGATGGATTTGGGCAAGTACACCAAGGGGCAAACCGAAACTGAATTCTTGGACAAGTTCAAGGCCATGGCTTCGAAGAACAAGGTGTTTAAGAACTACTTGGGGGCGGGTTACCACGGTACGAACGTGCCGACTGTGATTTTGCGAAACATTTTGGAAAATCCGGGGTGGTACACGCAGTATACGCCGTACCAAGCCGAAGCGTCCCAAGGTCGTCTTGAATCTTTGTTGAACTTCCAAACGATGATTACGGATTTGACCGGTATGCCGTTGTCCAACTCTTCTTTGTTGGATGAAGGCACCGCGGCGGCTGAGGCGATGACGATGTGCTCGGCGTTGAACCGCGGCAAGAAGCCCAAGTTTTACGTCTCCAACAAGTGCCACCCGCAAACAATCGAAGTCGTCAAGACTCGCGCGGATGGTTTGGGTTTGGAAGCCATCGTGGGTGATGAATCTACGTTTGACTACAACGCCAAAGACGTGTGCGGGGTTTTGGTTCAATACCCGGCGACGGATGGTTCTGTTATCGACTACAAGCCGATCGTGCAAAAGGCCAAGGCGAGCGGTATCCGCGTCGTCGCCGCCGCTGACTTGTTGTCTCTCACCGTTTTGACCCCGCCGGGTGAATGGGGTGCGGACATTGTCATCGGTAGCTCCCAGCGCTTCGGTGTGCCCATGGGTTACGGTGGTCCGCACGCCGCTTTCTTGGCCACCACGGATGACTGCAAGCGTTTGATGCCGGGCCGCATCATCGGTATCTCCATCGACGCCGAAGGCGCGCCGGCTTTGCGTATGGCTATGCAAACGCGCGAGCAGCACATTCGCCGTGATAAGGCGACGTCCAACATTTGCACCGCGCAAGCGTTGTTGGCGAACATGGCTGCCATGTACGGTATTTACCACGGCCCTGAAGGCTTGAAGGCGATCGCCACCAAGGCGCACAACTTTGCTGCCGTCTTTGCCGCCGGTTGCGAAAAGCTTGGCTACAAGAACACCACACCGGAGTTCTTCGATACTATCACGTTGAAGTGCCCGAAGGGCTCCGACGCGATCGTTAAGGCGTGCGCCGACGCTGGCATGAACATTCGCCGCATGGATGCCGACCACGTGTCCTTGGCGTTTGATGAAACCACGGACATTGCCGATGTTGACGCTCTTTTCAAGGTTTTCGCCGCCGGCCAAACTGCGCCGACCGTTGAGCAAATTGCGCCGAGCGTGCAAACCAACTTCCCGATGGAGCGTAAGTCTGCTTTCATGACTCACCCGGTTTTCAACGCCTACCACAGCGAGCACGAAATGCTCCGCTACATCAAGCGCTTGGAAGAGAAGGATCTTTCTTTGGTGCACTCTATGATTGCTCTCGGTTCTTGTACGATGAAGCTCAACGCGACGACGGAAATGGTTCCGATCACGTGGCCTGAGCTCGCGAACATTCACCCGTTCGCACCCAAGGAACAAACTCTCGGTTACCAAGAAATGTTCAGAGATCTCGAAGCGCAGCTTTGCGAAATCACTGGCTTTGACGCCATGTCTCTCCAACCGAACTCTGGTGCGTCTGGCGAGTACGCCGGTTTGATGGCCATCCGTGCCTATCACCAATCTCGAGGTGATTCCCACCGTGACGTGTGTATCATTCCGGTTTCCGCGCACGGCACCAACCCGGCGTCCGCGGCGATGTGCGGCATGAAGATTGTCGTCATCGGCACCGACGCCAAGGGTAACATTAACGTTGCCGAGCTCAAGGCTGCCGCGGAGAAGCACTCCGCCAACTTGGCTGCGTTGATGGTCACCTACCCGTCCACGCACGGTGTGTATGAGGATGATATCAGAGAAATCTGCGACACTATTCACGCGCACGGCGGTCAAGTGTACATGGATGGCGCCAACATGAACGCCCAAGTCGGCTTGACGTCCCCGGGTTTCATCGGCGCTGACGTGTGCCACTTGAACTTGCACAAGACTTTCTGCATCCCACACGGTGGTGGTGGCCCTGGTATGGGCCCGATCGGTGTCAAGGCGCACTTGGCGCCCTTCATGCCGGATCACCCGTCCATGAAGGAAGGTGCTGTCCCCGTCGGCGGTGACAAGCCGTTTGGTGTCGTCTCCGCTGCTCCGTACGGGTCTGCGCTCATTTTGCCCATCTCTTACTCGTACATTGCGATGATGGGTTCCGAAGGCTTGACCAACGCGTCCAAGCGCGCGATTCTCAACGCCAACTACATGTCTAAGCGCTTGGAGGAGTACTACCCGGTGCTCTTTAGCGGTAAGAACGACACGTGCGCGCACGAATTCATTCTCGACATGCGCCCGATCAAGGATGCCACTGGCATCGAAGTCGAAGACATCGCCAAGCGTTTGATGGATTACGGCTTCCACTCGCCGACGATGTCCTGGCCGGTGGCTGGTACGTTGATGATTGAGCCCACCGAGTCTGAGTCCAAGGCTGAGCTCGACCGATTCTGCAACGCGCTCATCGCCATTCGCGGCGAAATTCGCGACATCGAGACTGGCAAGGCGGATCGCGAGAACAACGTGTTAAAGCATGCGCCGCACACGGCCAAGTCTTTGTGCAACTGGGGTGACCGTCCGTACTCTCGCGAGCTCGGCGCGTTCCCCGCGGAGTGGGTCAAGCAACACAAGTTCTGGCCGCAAACGTCTCGCATCGACAACGTGCACGGTGACCGCAACTTGATTGCCACGCACGTACCGGTCGAACAAATGGAGACCGAGTCCGCGACGGCTTAATTTAGGAATTAATCAATGTTCCGCGCGTCGAGTGCGTCATAGTCGCTCTATGACGCTTCGCGCGAAACTGTTCATCCCCCGCCAAACATCTTCGTGTATTTTTTAGGTTCACCGAAGTCATGTGTAATTACTGCAAACCGAAATATAATCATGCTCTAATACTAAAATAATTCCTCTATGTGCCTAATGATTCTACGCTATGGGTGTCGCATCGCGCCGCGGCGTCGTTGATTGCGGACAAGCAACGCTTCGGCTTCTTCATCGACGCCATCGCCGCGCCCGTCAAATTTCGCGTACATTGTGTTCGCCACCAAAGCCGCGGCCCAGACCACGACGCACACGACCGCAGCGAGTTGTAAATACAAGGTCGACATGTCGTCACCATCGACACGCACGCGCTCGTCTTGTAACCCACCCCGAGCGTACTCGCCCACCGCGCCCGTCGCTTCTTCGTACTCGCTCCGCCTTGCGATGCCTTGCGCGTCGTACGACCTCCCCATACCGTGATCACCATTCACATCATCGTACTCATCCTCATTCCCACGCATATCTATTATCTCACTGTCTTCGCGCGTATCCACCCCCTCGAGGTCGTCCTGAAGCGCTATCGTCGGACAACACGCGTGTCGAGCGCCTCCATCGCGTGGACAACACCCCGCGGCGCTCGCACAACAGCCCATATTCAACCCATCACCATTCGGACAGCACCCATCGTACGACGGCCCAGTGTACGACACACGCGACCGCGCACGATTCTCATCCATCGTTCCTCGCTGCGCGGTGCAGCAGGCGAGGTAGACGCCGTACGCATCGGTGGTTTCCGAGCTCGGGCAACACCCACCTGTGGCGCAACACCCCAGGATCTCCCCGCCCGCGTCGCCGCCGCCGCCGCCGCCGTTCTCGGGGAGCGGGCAACATCCATCGTAGGATGGACCTTCGTACGTGATGACATCGTACGTGCGCGCGGCGCCTTCGGCGAGGAAGTTGGCGCGCAGGGGCGTCGTCGCGGGGTTGATGATTTGAGCGGCGATCGGCGCGGCGCTGACGACGCGCATGACGCTCATGGCGACGGCTGCGGCGATGACAGCGCCGCGCGAGCGCGGCGGCATTGTTGTTTGACGCCCTGCGTGCGTGCTCGACGAGCGGCGGTGAGGCGCGCGCGTCGACGTGTGTCGACGCGCGTGGACTGGGTGTTGAAGACGTCGTCGGTTTGTTGTTGGTGTTTAAGTAATAATGGGAACTAGTGCGCCTGTGTGGCGAGGCTATCCATGGCGAAAGAGACAATATTACGTTGATGCTGTAACGCGGCGAGGGTGATTGAAGACGCAGCAAAGTCGTCGTCGCGAATGACGACGAATGAGTCGTCTTTGGCAGCGTCTTTGGCCGACGGCGACTTGGCGACAGGTTTCGCCATGCCTTCGTCGCCTTCGTCGCCTTCGTCTTCGGAGAGAGATAATGAGACTTCATCGGCGAGCGCATCGCGATCCATCGCGAGCCACGCGTCGATGGCTTGGCGTAAACCTTTGGCTGACCGACGTTTTTGGTCATCCGTCATCGGCGTTTTACATTCGACGTCATCTGGCGCGCACGGGTAATCCGCGTACGCGAATAACTCTTCATCCCCATTCGCCGAGGGTGGAAGCGCCAACCCTTCAGCCTCGAGTGCGATGTAAGCGGTGGTGACGAAGCCGGCGAAGAGTTTCGGGGCGTCGGCGGAGCGACCAAACATCCCGCGACGCGTGCCTTCGACGTCAAATTCCGGAGCTTCCACCGCGCTCGTTATTTCATCCGCTGAAACGCCGTTCTCAAACGCAGCGCGTGCGGCGGCAACGAATGACTTGTATCCTAATGGGTGCCCTGTGAGCACGGAAAAGAAGCCTACGAGCATTTCTGCCGCGAGCTCGCGCGCTGGGGTGCGTTCGCGGCGGCACCACGCGAGCGCGACTTGAGCCTGAGACTCGCTCTCTACATCGTCCATGCTCGCCGAGATGGACTCTGAATCTTCTTCCGCCGCAGTAAGCGCTAACCTAGCGCTCATCACCCCACGTTCAAGCTCGAGCATTTCTCGCGTGAGTAACGTGAGCTTGCAATTTGAACGCATCAACGCCTCGCCAGGCGATGGGCTACGGGACGATCCCGCCCCAGCAAAACGTCTCTCCAGCTCCATTCTCTTCAAAGTGTACCCCGCATCGGCGCTCTTATGCGTGGCTTCAATATATTTCAACATCCCTCTTGCCTCCGGGTCAGCCTCTTCCATCAACGCATTGACGTTAACGTCGTTCCCCGCATCTTCGTTTGCGGTTTCGTCGCTCGCGCCTGCGCGACCACCCTTTTCACCCATAAACCGCATCGTCAAGTGCACCATCGCCACTGAGCTCGCAAACGCATCTTGTTCGCTCATACCTAATCTAATTACGCTCGATAACCCCATCATCGCCGCTTCTATCCGCGCATCTTGCACCGTCGCGCCCAAACGATACGCCTCCGCCGCGCGCGCAACAAACTCCTGGTGCGCAAACCTCGACCCGCGCCTGATGGCTAAAAACGACGGCACGAGCGCGCGTATAGCTCGCGTTCGCCCCACATCCTCCGCCGTCGTCCCATCGCGCGCGTCACTACTGCTCGCAGCGCTCGCTGTTGTCACAATTCTCAGCCGCGCCATCGACGTCGATGGTGTCACCCTTCGCGGCGCGAGCTCACTCGCGTGCATCGCCCGCATCGTCGCGCGCGATGGTGACATCGTCGCAGACGTCATCGATGCCAACATTCGCGTCGTCGTCGTCGTCGTCGCGCCAGCGCGCGCGATTGTGACAACCTGAATCGCTGCGCACTCTGGAGTCGTCACATCTCGCCACGCCGCTGAGAATGCGACGATTATTCGCGCAACCCGCGGACGAGACGCCGCTGGCGTGGCGCACCGTGGGCGCCATACAGTTATTCTCGGTCGCGAGCACCGCGGCGACGACGGCGCTGTTCTCCATCGCGTACTTTATGGCGAGGCATTTCGACCGCGAGCTGAGCGAACACGCGCTGGCGCTGCGCGCGGGCGTGCTGACGAGCATAAAGCCCGCGGCGAGCGCGGTGTCGGCGTTCGCATGGGGGGCGATGGGCGATAGGTTCGGGTTCGCGCGCATCATCGCGGTGAGCGGCGCGGCGCACGCGGCGGCGACCGTGGCGTTTGGCTTTAGCGCGTCGTTTGGCGCGGCGTGCGCGCTGCGGGCGGTGCAAGGGTGCGTCGATGGCATGGTTGTGATGCAAAAACCTGCGTTGGCGTTAGTGAGTGACGGTACGAATGCGGCGAGAGCGTTCGCCACGACTGGGGTGGCGTACGGGACGGCGTCAGCGTTTGCGCCAGCGTTATCCGCGCTTTTAGCCGAACCGTGCACGTCGTGGGCGAGGTTTGAACGCGACGCGGCGTCGTGTCCGAAGTTTCTGGCGAGGTATCCGTTCTTTTTGTCAAATGTTTGGATATTGGCGTTGGCGCTGCCCGCGTTGGTGGCGTTTTGGAGGGGTTGGTTGGATGTGGACGACGCGGATGAAGACGTCGTCGTCGAGCTCGAGTTACTTTCGGTGAACGACGACGATAGTGCTGGTTCTGGCGCCAAGGATGGCGCTAATAAATGCGTAGAAAATCAAAAGATAGTAGAAAACCAAGACGTGCCATGGTTTCGAGACGTCAACGTGAAGACAGCCATCGCGAGTCAAGTCGGATGTACATTTGTCGTTTTGACTGGCGCGGAAACGACACCGCTGTGGATGGCGACGTCTATTCAGAGCGGTGGACTGGGATGGACATCTGTGGATATCGGGTTATTTGGTACCGTCATGGGAATCACCATTTTATTCTTTCAAATTTTTTTGTTTACGAAGCTCGTGCGACGTTTTGGCATCGTGACGCTGTTGCCGTTTGCATTGGCGATTAACGCGGTGGTCTTTCCGCTTCACCCAATCGCGCACGAGTTGGCAAAGCGATCGAAATCTTTGGCATGGGCCGTTGTCATTGTCTTGGGGTTCGCCCGCGGGATGTCCGGTCCGATTATCATGGGTGGGAGCTCGTTGATTCTGAACAACGCGTCGCCTCGCCGCGCTCTTGGCGCTGTGAATGGATTTAGCGGGACATTTTCAAATGCTGGTCGAGCCATAGCACCTTTACTCGGTGGTGCACTCGTGGCGATGATGGTCAGCATGAAACCTAGCACACCGGGACGAACGGTGTGGCCATTTATGGTGATTTCGTTGGGATTTCTATCGTTGACGTTGTATAGTCGCAAATTGTCGCTTGAATTGAACAAACCGCGCGCGCGGTAAACTTTTTTCTTTTAGTACAGTACTGTAGTAGATTTCTTGTATTACATTCGCAGTAGCAGCATCACTAGTAAAGTCACACGATTGTTTTACACATCATTTCGTTTCGCTCTCGCGTGTTCACGCCACGGCGACGCGACAAAGCGGGCACTGTCCTCGACGCGATAACCACGCGTCTAAACAACTCGCGTGAAACGCGTGCTTGCATCGCGGGACAGTCTTCACGACGTCTCCTTCGACGTATGACTCTAAACACACCGCGCATGAACCGTCACACGTCTTTCTAACCGTCGTGCGCGGTAAACACGCGATGACGTCCTCGCTCGCTCGAGGCGCGCCCGAGGTGGGCACGTCCCCGCCGCTCCCCGTCAACGCCTCAAACGTCATCTCACGCGCTGTAATCATGCGTAAAACCTGACTAACGTTCATCGTGTGCGAAAACGACAAGTGCAGCACCCGTCGTTCACCATCTCGATCGGTAAACACCGCGTACGAGTACGAACCGCTTTCCGCCGCGCTCTCTGGCGCGTTCTCAGGCAGCTCCACCCCCAAAGTCTCCAGCAACACCGTCGCCCCGGCCACAGCGCCGGTCAACGCACCACGAACAACCCCCCGCGCGCTGGCATAGCCCGCCACCGCGCCCACGACGGCCCCACACGTCGTGCCCGTCACGACCAACGCCGCCTTGGCGCTCGCGCGAAGCGTCCGCTCGCACAAGCGCACGACCCACCAGGCCCCCTGTCGCCGCGCGCGGTGCTGCCTCCACGACGTCGCCGACGTCGACGCCGCTACGAGCCCAATCGCGTGCTGCGGCGTCGACGACGTCGTCATCGCCACGTCCTCGGGCACAAATGCACGCCTCGGTCCAACCGTCGCCGCGTCGTCCACGCGCCGCGTCGCGCCGCGAACCGTGGCGATGCGTTGCGAAGCCAAGCGACGCGTCGAGCTCGTCGCGCGCGCGCTCGTCCACGCGCCCGTTCGCGCGTCCGCTCGACGCACACTTCGACGGCGTCGTCGAATGAGGGCGCCGACATGACAGCGCTGACTGGACACTTGGATATTTTAAGCGCATTCGCGGCGCCGTCGGCCGACGACGCGCGCGTTCGCGGCGGCGACCGGCGCGGACGACGCGAGACATCCGCACGCACAGCGTCCGCGCGAGACGCGCGCGTCGTCGGCGCGAGACGCGCGCGTCGTCGGCGCGACTGAGGCGCGGAGCTCGGCGTGGATGGCTTCGACAGAGCTCGACGCGCCATGTTCGCTGCTCCAGCGACGGGCGTCGCGCGGTTCGCGCCGACGACGCGTTGGACGAAAAGTTCGTGGTCATCGGTGCGCGGTGCGCGCGACGCGCGATTCGCGCGCGCGGTGCGTCGCGCGACGACGGGGGACGATGAGACGGATGACGGTGCGCGGGATCCATCGTCGTCGTCATCGAGTTCGAATTCGACGCCGGATTTCCCATCGATCGACGACGAGCGCGCGCGTGGGAAAACTATAGCGCTCGCGGCGTTCGCGACGGGCGTGTTTGCGTTCGGGGTGTCGACGACGAGCGGCGTCGGGGGTGGAGATGCGATCGCGGGCGCGAATTTGTCCCAGCTCGAAAAGCGTTCGACGACGCTCGACGCCGCGCTTTCGAGTGGAAAGCCCACCGTGCTGGAGTTCTACGCCGATTGGTGCGAAGTGTGCAAAGAGAGCGCACCGACGGTGTACGCGGTGGAGACTGCGCACGCGAACGGGGTGAATTTCGTCATGTTGAACATCGATAACACCAAGTGGGGAGGCGAGTTGGACGCGTACGGCGTGGACGGGATACCGCACTTGGAATTTTTAGATAAAGACGGCGTCAGTGAAGGATTTATTGTGGGCAAGTTTCCCAAAGAAGTGCTCGAGGCGAACGTCGCGGCGCTTGAGCGCGGCGAAAAGACGCTGCCGTATGCGAAAAAGTATGGTTTGGCGACGACGGTGCAAGCGCCGGATATCGTCGCTGGGGCGTCGTCGGTGAGCGACCCGCGCGGAGGAATCGTGCCCCCAAGCACCGATCCTCGCGCGCATGGATAGAAAAGCACACGTCTACAGTAGCGGCAATGTATTTATTATATTTTACAAATCAATCAGTCGACGTCGACGCGAGCCAACGCCGTGGAGGACGCGCTCGCGCTCGCGTTCGACGCCTCCTCCAGCCGCGCCGCATCGCCATCCTTGACGTGGCAAAACAACGAGCCTTTATTCCCTACGCTCACGCGCATCGTGTCGTCGAGATAAATCTGTTCAACCCATCCTTTCCCAGCCCCAGGGCGCGGCTCGAGCTTAAACGTCTTGAGCGTCGTCCCGCCCACGCGCACGTCCACCGTACTAATCACCACCTCGCTCCTCACCTCGCTCACAGCCTCACACGACGCCTTGGCATCGATGACAACTGGACCAAGTTCGACGACGTTGGCCAACGCGTCGCTCGCGATGATTTGATAATTCCTCGCCGCCTTTCCAAACGCGCGTTGAAACGGGTTCGCCGTCGACGCCTGCGCGCTCCAAATCAACCTCCATTTCCCGAGCAACCGCGCATCTCGCGCCGGTGCGCGCGCCTCACCGTCATACAGCGTTTTAAGTTCATCAATCACCGCCGTAATCGCCTCGTCAGGGGCTTTACGTTCGATTAAACTCATGAGCTCTTCCCTGGCGCCGAGGAGCTGAAGTTCAACTTTTCGCCTCGGATCGAACACCTGCACGCGCGCCGCGTCTTCGCTCGCGCCGCCGCCCGTCGCCCGCATCGCGCTTGCCCGTCTCCATCGACCATTCGCCCGCGCGGGCGCCCGCACGCGCACGGGCGCGCGCGACTGCGCCAAAACCATCGCGTGCGCCGACGTGTGCCGCAATGATCGCGTCGTCATCAATCTCTCCTTCGCCACTCCTCGCCGCGCACGACGCCCTCGCGCGCATCGCGACGACGCAAAAGAAGCCATGTCCGGCATCGGATCCGGCTACGACCTGAGCACGACGACGTACTCCCCCGACGGGCGCGTGTTTCAAGTGGAATACGCGAGCAAAGCCGTGGACAACGGTGGGTTGACCATCGGCGTGGCGTGCGCGGATGGCGTTGTGATCGGGTGCGAGACGTTGGTGCCGTCCAAGTTACACACGCCGAATACGACGCGGCGCATAGGTGCGGTGGCGCGGCACGCGGGGATCGGGGCGAGCGGATACGCGCCAGATGCGCGCGCGGTGCGCGATCGAGCGCGCGCCGAGTGCGCGCAGTATAAATCCTTTTACGGCGACGCCATTCCTGGGAAATTACTCGCCGATCGCATGGCGCACTATTATCATTTGTTTACGTTGTATTGGAGCGTGCGACCGTTCGGGTGCGCCAGCGTGCTCGCGGTGAAGGATTTCGACGGCTACCACTTGTACACGTTGGAGCCGAGCGGCGAGTGCGCGAAGATGCGCGGCGCGTGCGTCGGTAAGGGCAAATCCGCCGCGAAAACCGAGGTGGAAAAGTTTAATTTTAGCGAAATGAAGTGCGAAGAAGCGGTGAGAGAGGTGGCGCGGATTATTTACGCCACGCACGATGTCAAAGATAAAGACTTTGAGTGCGAGTTGAGCTGGATTTGCGACGCGAGCTCGGGCGAGTTTCAGCGCGTGCCAGACGCGTTGGCTGAGCCGGCGCGCGCCGCCGCCGCCGCTGCCGTCGCTGGTGATGCCGACGCCATGGATGCGACGTAGGCGTGGTGCACCGACGGCATCCACCGCCGCTATAGCGGTCCACTACCACTACTACAGTACTACTACTTTTAGTCTCCGCATAGACCTCGCGACGCGTTGTCAACGACAGACACACGACGCGACTTTCTCCTCAATTCTCATCGCGAACCGAAACCAAAACTACCGTTGAGCGCGCGCCTCGACGCCCGCGCCCGCGCCCGCGCCCGCGCCCGCGCCCGCGACGCCACGAGCGCGTCTTCTCGCGTCCGCAGTGGTAGTTACTCCGCTGACTGCTGCTCACGCCTCAGTCGACGACGCGCGAGACGCGTGCGCGCGCGCGTGCGGCTCGACGGCGACGGTGCGATACTCCGACGTCGCCCTGTGGCGCGCACGCGGCGGTGGTGCGCGTGTGCGCACGCGGCACGAGCGAGGACGCACGGCGTGAAGATGTTGTTGGTGATGTTGTCCATGTTTTTGGCGTCGTTGACGACGTGTCGCGCGCGCGATGTGCGCGGTGCGCGGGCGTTCGAGGTACACGCGTATATGCCAGAGTACCGGGACGCGTCGCGAGCGGCGGAGGCGTGCGCGCACGCGCAAGGGGCGCGCGCACGCGTGCTGGCGTTTAGCGCCGAGTTTAGCGCCGACGGTTCGGTGAGCGACGCGGGGCGCGCGCTGGTGACGCGCGGGAGCATCGAACAGCGCGGTGTCAATGTACCGTGTGCGTTTGATTTAGTCATCGGTGGCGGAGGGCGCAGTGGGGCGTTCGCGGCGGCGTTACGTGGAGACGGCGCGGAGACGGCGGCGCGAGAGGCGGCAAAGACGGTTCGAGCGCGCGCGTACGACGGCGTGAGCTTCGATTGGGAGTACCCGCAGACGGCGAGCGATTGGCAAGCGTACGCCGCGCTGGTGTGCGCGACGAAGAGGATTTTGGGCGATGGCTATCGCGTGAGTTTTTCCATACACCCGAGCGCGGATACGTTTGAGTACGTGAAGACGTTTCGCGACGTCACGGATTGCGCGGACGCCGTGTACGTCATGGCGTACGACTTTTCGCCGACGAATGAACGACTGAATGATGGACATAGCTCGCTCAGTGCGGTGGTTGGGTTGCTCAAGTACATTAAGTCGTCTAACGTTGTTGAAGACGCGTCAAAATTCATGCTCGGGATTCCATTGTACGGCAGACGCGTGAGTAATTTTGGCGACGCCAAGACGTACGAAGAGCTCGTACGCGCGATGGGGGACTCGTTCGAGCCAAGCCGTACACTCGTCGATGGCGTAGTGTTTAATTCTGTTGAAATCGTGCGTGCGAAAGTTCGCGCGGCGAGGAAATTTGGTTTCGGCGGAGTCATGGTTTGGGAGCTCGGCCAAGACGTGCCAATTGACGAAGTCGGCGTGTCGTTATTCGACGCTATTTTAGAGGAAGCCGCGAAAGATGACGACGGCGAGAGGGATGTATATCATCATGAAGACTTGTAACAATAAGAAAGTGTTGTCGTAACTACGTACTAGACTATTTTCCGGACTACTGGCGCAGCGCGACTAGTCACGCTTCATCGTCGGCGCGACGACGCGAAACAACGACGTAAACATCGCGGCGATGGATCCCAGAAACGACCCACCACGAACCATGACCCAAATCCAAATCTTTTCACCACCGAATCTAGCATACAAGTTTGTCATCCACGCCAACCAATTCCAAACGCCCGCCGCGTTTTCGCTCCAACGCTCGTCATTCGCCCACCTCCCTCGACGATGACACCCCAACTTTTCCCAAAATCCCAATCCATCATCATCGTAACGCTCTAGAAGTTTAATCGTTTGTAGATATTTCGCGCTCTTCCACCCAAACAGCGCCGGGAACACCAATCGCGGGCCACCGTGTTCGCGAGACAACATCGAGCCGCCGCCGTCTTCTACGGCGAGAAACGCTCCCGCGCAGTCTCGCGAATCCACACCCACGGTGTAACCATCGGACGCGATCTGATACACGCACGCGTACGACGCCAGCGCGTCGTTCCCGAACGCGCATCGCAGCACGGCGTCCAAGTCGACGCCGCGAAACGTCAACGCTTCGCACGTCCACCCGGTGACGCAGTGCCAAGAGTGATTGCTAAACTCGCTCCACGCGCCCCCGTTCGCGGCTTTGAGCTCAGCCAAGGTGACTTTCGTGCTCGTACGACCGATACATTCGATGACAAACGCGTCACCGAGCGCCCAGGGATCGTGCGTCGGCGGAATCGGGCGTCCCAAGTCGAGTTTTATCCATGAGCGCACGACGCGTTGCCCGCGCGGCGCGGACGACGCTGGTGCGGATGTCGACGGTGCGGATTGTGCGCGCGCGCGTAGCCGCGCTTTGTGTTCTACGTGCTTGGCGACGACGGGGTCATTGAGATCGATCGTTGACATCGCGCGTGGCGCTGTGTGGTGTTACAAAAAGCGAACGCGTTGTTTCTATTCGCAATACGCCGAAGCGCCGCGAACGCGTTGTTTCTATTCGCAATACGCCGAAGCGCCGCGAACGCTTTCTATGTTCAATGGAAACAAGAATGGCGAGTAGATTTCATACGCGATGTCATCGCCTAGACCCGAACCGCGTAATCTGCACCCGGGACAGAGCGCGAATCCGTCACGAAAGCGTATTTGAAACGCGTCCCGCGCGGGCGAAATCGAGAGCGTGGAATAGTCGCACACCTGCCCGTGGCATCGCGTGAAGAATTGCTCGGGGTCCTGCGCGACGCCATCTTCATTTTCTGGATAGATTTTGAAATCAAACGGCAAATTGATGACGACGTCACTCATGTCATAGCCGGCCGACCCGCGGTTTTCGACGTCGATTTGAATTCGTAAAAACGCGTCGTAGCCGGGCGAGCCTAATTGAACCGCCGCTTGACGCGTCGTCGTCATCGCGTCTACTCGCGACGGATAAGACTTCACCTTGAATGAAAAATCAATATCCGCAGGAAAACACATCGTGCGTTTACGCGGCAGTGGTGCGTCGGTTGAGATCGGTACCACTGGGCCGAGCGGCTGAAGTAGAGCGCCGTCGTCGATGATTGGATGGTACTTGTCGTGCTTGACAACAAAAGATCGACCTTCGGAGTCGCCACGCAAAACGCACCCCGGACATAACTTTAAGCTCGTGAGAAAACGCACTTCGAGCGCGTCGGCGGTGACGCGACGCTCGATTCCAGGGCACACGTTGGTGCCGTTGTACCGACCGCGCACAAACGACCAATAACATACCGAGACGTCCCAATCGCTCGGAAACGCCTTGGTTTCGGCGTCGAAATCGCCGCCTGCGATGTACACCGTCCCGGGAAATCTCAACCGCAACATTTTACCCTCCAAATCCGTCTCGGTCGTACCGTCGTTCGTGATGGCGAGCTTGGCGATGAGCTCGACGACGCGTCCGTCGCGCCAGACGCCTTCGTACGTCGACTCAACGCGCAAGACATCCGGTGCGAAAAGGTCACGCGCCGCTATCGCATCCGTGACTCCGCACGCCGCGCCGCACACGAGAATGAGAGCACTAATCAATCGTAACTTCATGACCTTTGTCTTCGCGTTGTGAGGTGCCGCTCGCACGTGTCGTCCACATGTTTCCACATGTCGTTGTTAGCCGTCGACGGCGCGAAACCACGCTTTCATGGGCTTTACGTTTTCAAGCTCCGACGCAAACATATCGCACAATAAGTCCTCATCTTTTCGCACGTCACGCTGCGAGTCATATATCACCACATCCTGCCCTAATTCGTACTCGACCACGCGGCGTAAGACGCCGCACGACGCGTCTCGCGGAATCGAACAAAATGGAAATTCCAAACCCGCCCTCGAACACGCATCCCAATGTGGGCGCAGCGTGACGTGCAACATTGCCGGTGGCACAACCTCTACCGTGACTCGCTCATCATCTATCATCTCGACGCGTTCGGCGTCAGATGCGCCAATGTCACCGTTCCGCGCCGACGTCTCGACATTTGGCGTTTCCGTCGCCTCCGTCTTCACCTTACGTGCCTGCGCCGACGCAGTACGAAACACCTGCACGCCGCCGTACCCAAAAATATCAAACAAAACACCCAACGCACGCGCATCCTCGGCTGCATCGACGTCCTCAGCCTTCGCGCCGCGTAAAGCTTTCGCTACGACGGCGTCGAACGCCTCGTCTCGCGCGAACCGTTTCATGCCTTCCCCGTCATACGCATCGCCACACATCGAGCAATTCGAATCCCTAGCGCACGACGCGATGAACACACCACCAACACGTCAGTTACCGCGCGTTCGATCGCCCGTGGACGCCCGCGCGCGCCACAGTCGCGCGCATTCCATGCACTTTTGACTCACCTGTCACACATCCGAGCGCACGCTTCACACACGCGGTGCGCGCACGTTCGAGGGCGATACGCGCGGCGCACCGTGCCGTGACACAGCGAACATCGCGTGTCGCGCATGTCGCGATGCGCGACGTGGTTGGACGCGACGGTGCGCGTGCGACGCGCGCGCGTTTCTGACGGCATTCTCTCGCGCGCGCATGGGACGGAAATCTCGTTCGAGCAGCGGTGGCGGCGGCCCCGGCGGCCCCGGAGCGGTGCCAGACGCGGCGGACGCGGCGGACGCGCTGCGATCGACCGCGGACGACGGTGAGGCGCCGATGGCGGCGGCGGCGGCGGCGGCGACGGCGCGCGATGATGGTGTGATGGCAACAGAATCTTCATCAACTTTGACGCGCGACGAGGCGCTCGAACGCGTGCGCGAGCTCGAAGCCAAGCTCAAGGGTGCGATAAAGAAGGGGAAAACTATTCAGCGCGAGCTCGAGACGCGCGAGAGAGAGCTTGAGGCGGCGCGTAAGGCGAGCGAGACGACGTCGGCGTCGACGGGCGACGTCGGAACGCGCGCGCTCAAAGCGCTCGAGACGAAGCTCGCGGTGCAGAGCGCGGAGTGCGAGGCGTACAAGGCAGAGAATGAAAGCTTGCGAGAAAAGCTCGAGGCGATTGCGGATGGCGACGACGAAGACGAGGAGGATGGGGAGGGTGGCGACGGCGGAGCGGCGACGAAGAAGACGCGCGCGGCGCTCGCCGAACGTACAGAGGAAAACGCCAAGCTTCGACGAGAGTTGAATGCGTTGCGCGCAGAGTTATCCAGCGTGATTGCGGCGACGAATGCCGAGCGTGCGGCGGCGGAGAATGCGAGGCGTGCGGCGGAGGTTGAAAAAGAGGCGGCGGCGATGGCGCGCGCCAACGCCGAGCACAGCTCCATGGAAAGCGCCCACGCCGTCGCCAAAGCCGATGGACGCGTGAGCACGCTTGAGGGCGAGATAGAACGTTTGAGCGAAGCCAACGCTCGCGCCGAAAGTCGATTGGCACATTTAAATGAAACTTTTGCATCGAAGCGGGACGAGTACGAGGCGAAAATCTTGACGCTTGAGCGCAGCGCCGAGCGGGGCGACGGCCTCGAACGCGCCGATACGCAGCGCTACGAAATAGAATTAAGCGCCATGCGTGAGGCTTTACGCGAGGCGAACGCCGAAGTGGCGCGTTTGAAGATGTCTGACGCCACAGAAAGCGCGCTCGCCGCGCGCGCGTCTGAATCGGTGTGGAAGGAACGCGCTCAAGCCGCCATGGCGGCTGCCGCAGCCGCGAAAGAGGCGTACGAACAAGAGTTTACCAATCGCCGCATGCAAAATATTGACGGTGAGCAAGCATCTGTATCGAGCGCAAGCGACGTCTTGGCGGCCGAACGTCGAGCCAAGGATGCAGAAACAGCGCTCGCAGAATCGCGCGCCGAACTCGCCAAGCTCGCCGAACGCGTCCACGGCGACGTCGGCTCGAACGCCTCTTTGATCAGCCAAGACGCGTCTCTCGCGTCACTTTCACGCAGACTCGCCGAATCCGAAGCCTTGGTTCTCAAGAAAAATGCCGAAATCGCATCGCTCACTCGAAGGTTCACCGACTTGGCGTGGCGCGCCTCCATGTCGCCGCCAGATGCCGACGCCGCCACATCATCCAAAACCGACGCCGCGCCCTTACTCCTCCCAGCCGTGCGACGACAGAATAAATACCGCGATATGGTCGTCAAGCACAGGAGATTCATCATCGGTGGATATCTCACGCTGTTACACCTCTTAGCGTACGATTATCTGGCGCTCGTGTACTAAGTGTATGCTCACGTAATATTAACAAGGATTTCACGCCGCAGATCGACGTTTCAAGTTTCACACGCATCGTCGTCGTCATCATCATCACTCGACGCGCGGTTGGATGGAGGGGTACAAAGACTCTGGCGCGCGAAGAGACACTTCAAACTTGGCCATGCCAAAACCACTCGCTGACGTGCGAGCGCACGTGAGCGTGACGCTCAACGACGGCATTGATTCATCCGCGCCATTCATCGCCAAGCTCAAGCGCTTGGGCGCGCGCGCGTCCGCGAGGTTCCGCGATGATGGGTGCACGCACCTGGTGTGGCGAGGCGACGCCTCCGCGCTCGCGCGCACCGTCGCGCGCTATCGCGACACCAAGGCAAAAGACGTGGCCGTGGTGAGCCCATTGTGGATTACCGCGTGCGAGCGCGCCGGGGCGAAGGTGGACATCGCGTCGTACGTCGTGCGAGTGGCGAGCGCGACGCCGAGCGCCGCGTCAAAGTTTTCACGCGTCGCGACGCCGCCGACGGCGACGACGACCGCGGCGGCCGTGAAACTCGGGAAACGTCCGCGCGAGGTTGAAGCCGTGGATATTGAGCGCTATTCCAGCGCGTCGCGGTTGGAGCTCGAGGCGATGGCGGCGATTGCGGCGACGGTTTCGACGACGACGCAGCAGAGACAAACGTGGGCAGACGTCGCGGGACGCGAGCCAAAGCGTCAGAAACCGGCGGTTGATTCTGCAACGGCTGACGACGACGCCAAGAACGACGCGACAAAGGAAAACGCCGCACCCGAGGCGCGCGCGCCGACGACAAAAACGTGGGCAGCCGTGGTCGCGGCGAAAGCCGACGCGGCGTAAAAAGCGAAAGCTGACGCGGCGTAAACGCGGGACATGTTCCGCTGCGCGCGGTGCGGCGAAGAATCGAGCAGTCGCAACGCGTTATTTCGACACTTGCGCGCATCGCCGTGCGGCGTCGACGCGGGCGTCGCGGCGCCCGACACGGGCTCGGGCGTGGCGAAGACAGCGTTGGCGTTTGCGTTTGACGCGGCGCGCCGAGACGGTTGCGCGAACACCGACTTTGCGCACGCCGAGCGCGCGGCGCGACCGCGTGACGGACCGCGCGGTCGCGATAAAAGGGTGCATGATTTGGAGTTGTCGAAAGAAGAGTGCCGCGCGCTGAATGAGCGTCGGCGCGAGCGTGCGGCGAAGAGGAAGTCTCAGCAGCCGCCGGCGCCGAGGACAGCCGAGGACAAGGCGCGAGAGATTTGGGTTGGCGGTCTGGTCGGAAGAGCGTCGACGATGAAGGGATTTAAAGAGGCATTGTGGCGGGCGATACCTCGAGGATGTGCGGCAGCGCCACCTCAGGCGCGTTTCTTGAAACAGAGAGGATATAAAGACAACGGGCGATGGGTGGCGTACGGATTTGCAGTGTGTCGTGATGCGAACGAGGCGAACACGTTACGCGTCGCCATGGATGGAGCCACCGTCGTCGTGGGCGGCGAAGCGATCGTGTTGAAGGTGTCGCCGGCGACGTATACTGAGCCAAAGCTGAAACAAAGTGGTGGCGTCGATGACGCCGTCTCGCGAGGAGCAAAGGCAAAGATTATTTTACATCCGGGTGAGCACCCGAACCCGCGAGACGTGTTACTCGCGTGGCACACGACAGACATCGAGGCGCGCGCAAAATCCAGAGGCATTTCCATGGATGAGGTCATCGCCGAGGCTGTACGGTGTGAGCATGAATACATTGAACTCGAAGGCGTACGCGTGAGCGAATCATCCACCAAGACGCTTGGAGACGCATTACGAGCGACGCGATGGCCAGGACAGTCCCACCGCGCGGGCGTAAAAAGTGAACGCTATCTCGTATTGAAGCGCGATATTCGTGGAAGCAACGACGTGTACGCGTCGCTGAAGCTCGCGTGTGAAGCTGTATTAGCGGAGGTTGACGCCGACTTTCCCTACGACTCACTCGCCGTCACGAAGAACTTTATAAGCTCACCGCATTTAGACATAGAGGATAAAAGTTACCAATTTGCTATGGCGTTTGGCGACTTTGCCGGCGGCGGAGAGTTGTGCGTCGAAGCGCGAGACGGCACAAAGCGCTGGATAATTAATACACGAGAGCGGCTCGCGCGATTTGATGGGCGTTCAGTACATTGGGTGCGAGGATACACAGGTACTCGATACAGTGTCGTGTGGTACGTCAACCGTAAGACGAAATTCACGCCGCAGAAATTTGACGTTGATGAAAGTTTCGTCGACGATTGTGTTATTCACGAAGCGCCGAAATGTTGCTGCGTACAGTGATGCAAAGCGCCTTGTGCTATAGAGGTCTGTAATACAAGTAGAGAAGAGTTAAATCTAGGCTATGGCGACACGATGAGGCATTATCAATCGCTCTCGTCCCAATCTTTCATCCAATCCTTCTTTTTTGACTTTGAAGCGCTGTTTCCAGACTTCTCCTTGTCTTTTTTAGATTTCTTCTCCTTTTTAGACTTGTCCTTTTTACTAGATTTCTTCTCGCTTCCCGAGTCGGCTAGCTTTAAAGCACCACCGCTCGTGCTCGGACTAATACTGGCCGTGCGTGCGATCGCTAATCCAAGAGGATCTTCGACTTTCTCGTATTCATCCTTGCTTGCTGAAGTTCCGTTAAACGCCGCGGCGAGACGCTCGGGATCGAGGTCGTCGCGCGGTGGTTTCGGTGGTTTCCCTGCGCTACCATTCTTGGTTTTCTCTTTTGACGCACCAAAAAACGGGTCATCCTTGCTAATTTGACGAATGAAATGTACGGGCTCGTCGTCATCTTCGCCCACGACTTCCTCGTCATCTTCGTCGTCCCATCCATCCATCTTGACACTCACACCTCTATCGTCGTCGTCGTCGTCGACGAATCCACCCGCATCGGCGTCTTCGCCCTCCTCGCCATCGCTTAACCAATGGTCATTGCCAGCGCCTTTTTTCTGCACCATGGCTTCAATCGCAGCCTTGTCTTCTTCGGCAATGTCTTTGCCACCAAATGCGGCGCGCTCAACGCCGCCTGGGCCGAGATGACTAAACTGCGGCGGCAACGGCGTTGAATCCGCCGCTTTTTCATCGTTGGGCACGGGTGATGCGACACCTCCGAGCGATGCAAAATTTCTCAAATTATTTGCCAAATCTTGTGACAGCTCAGCCGGTGTTTTCGACGCCACCGTGGCAATTGTTGATGCGGTGGACTTTAACGCGGCGCCCGCGACGACGAGCGGAATCTCGCCGACAGTCATGTTGCTCAACTTGTTCCAGCTCAGCGAACTTTCATCGACGGCTTTCTCATCAGCTTTCGCAGTCGTAGCCGCGTCTTCCGGTGATGGTTCCTTGCTTTGCTGATCAAGCCCAAGCTTTTGCGTATACGCTTCGTACGACGCGCCCTTGACCGCTTCGAGCGCCTCTTGCGCTTGCACGATAGCCGTCGTGTTCAGCGTCAATGCTTGCTCTAACGTCGCACGCTTCAAACACAAAAATGGCACGTGCAAGAACGTAGACAACGCGCCCAATCCGAAACAATTCAGCAATGAAATCTCCAACACGAAAGGCTTGAATGGTCTGTCGCCAAACTTGTCCTCAACCGCCTCCTCGGCCTCGTCCCGGGTCACGCCGCGCTTCTCCTCAGGGTAATCACGAAAGTTTAACACAAGCGCCGTGGGAATGTGCAAAGGTACTTTTTGCAACTCCCGCATCGCGTACTCAAAAGTCCATCGCTTGCTCGGATCGACCAACACCACGCACGCGTGCGCTCCGCGATAGACGTCCACCACCGTTGCGTCGAGTGGAAACGTATGCTGTCCAGGAGTCGCCGATTGCGCGCTCGCCGCGAGCGTTAAATTCTCTGACACCGCACGCTTCGGCGCGCGATCAACGACGTCCCAAACTTCGAGCGCAACGTTGTCTTCCGGGCAAGACTTGGCGCGCCAACTCACGTGCGCCGTTTTAATCTCCCTCGTCTGCTCGTACTCGGCGATAAATTTCCCACCTCTCAACCGTCTCAGAAGCGTCGATTTCCCCACACTCATGTCCCCGCGTATGACGAGCTTGAAATTATACGTTGTTCCTTGCCCGTACTTTGCGCGCATAGTGTTATCCATCTTGGATATCCCTCTCCGACGGTACTCTTCGGAGTTGAGCGCCTCCGCGCCCGCGGTCGAGCTCGCGGCTGTCGACGCACCGTTCGAGCTCGAAAACGACGGTACGTACTCGGACAGCGTCGTACTCATTTGACTTACGTCATTACCCATCGCGATTGAGATTGTTCGCGCGCGCGACGTGGAGTGTGGTGCGGGTCAAAGATTAATCGCGCTCGAGGATTAATTGCGCGGCTCGCGGCTCGAGCGCGACATTATTCGCGTACAATCTACGCGTTTACTTGGCACCTTTCGCCGCAAAGTCCAGGACATCAAGTTCTGCTTCGAGTCTGCGCGTTTGCGCCTTCGCAGCATCGAGAGCGCGCCGAGTGATGGCTAATTCGTTCGCGCGCTTGGCGTCCCGAGCGGCGAACGTCCGCATCGTCTGGACGCCGTCTTCGAGCTCGGCTTCGAGTCGCGCGAGTCTTTGTGCGTGCTTGGCGTTTTCTTCATCTTTTCCGGCGAGAATGGCGCGTATATCCCGCATAGTAGTGTTGCAATGCGCCATTTCGAGGCGAATGGCATCCATGTCGTGCGTGAATGCGGAAAAATGCGCCTTGTACGTCATCACTTCTCGCTTCAAATGCAACATTCTAGCGGCGGCGTCGTCCGAGGATTCGATCGCGTCCGGCGTCTCGATTGGTCGGATGCGGTCGCGCAGCAGCGCGTCGACTTCTGCTGTGCGCACATCGAGGCTTTGCTTGAGCTGCTCGAGCTCACCCGCCGTGTGCTCGTGCGCTACCGTCAATTGTCTCACTGCGGACGACACCACATGTCAGCGTCGGCGTCGGCGGGACGCGAACATCCATGATGCAAATCGTACCTCTATTCTCCAATGCGCGAATCGTAGCGTCGCGCTCGGCGATGGCGTTTGTTTGTACCACCTCGAGCGCGTCATTTCGCGCCTTGGCTTTGTCGAGCGCGCTCTCGTTTTCTTTCGCGAGACTCTCCCAACGCGCGCAGTCAGCTTCGAGCGCGAGACATTTGGACTCTAAACCGTACACGCGTTTCATCGCATCGACTGGTGTCGTCGTCATCGCTGGATTATGTCTATACGATTGTTCGTCTACGCGGTACGCGCGCGAGGCGACGAAAGGTATCGCGTCGATGAATGACTCTCGGCGAACGACGTCGTTCACTGGGACTCGTTTCGGCTCAGCCAAAAAATAAACATTACAAACCGTGCACCTCACGAACCGAGTTCGCGCGCTCGAACACGCGCATTCCCATCACGGTCGTCGTCGTCGTCGTCGTCGTCGTCGTCGTCGTCGCGCGCGCTCACTTCCCAGTGAGCTTCTTCGCCAACAACGGGTTCGCGTTCGCAAACTTGGACTCTCGCTGCTTGGCCCGCATCGCCGCCTTCTTCTTCTCCTCCTCTGCCAACTGCGCCGCAGCGTCGGCGCCACCGGACGCGAGTAAGTCCGCCTTTGCCTTTGCCTTGGCCTCGGCTTTCTCTCGCATCGCCTTTGCGTCGCGTTCGGCGCGTTGCGCGGGCGTTAAATCTTCCTTGTTGCCTTTCGCCTTGGCGGCCGCCTTCTTATCGCCCTTGGCCTTTGAGATCTCTCGGCTCAATCCGCGCGCCATGACGACGACGACGACGAGGGTAGTGTGTTGTACGTGTACGTTCTCACGCGAGCGGCGCCGCACGGCGTGAGCGCACGACGCGCGTCACGCAATGATGAATCTGATGCTGATGTTCAAGCTATCCACTCGAACGCATCATCATTCCGCGCCGCGTCGCTGCGACGATCGATGTCCGCTTCGCGCGCGCGCGCGTTCGCGCCGATCGCACGCGCGGCGGCGAGTTCCACGTCGGCGCCGCGCGTCGCCGCGGACGCGGACGCGGCGTGGGCGCATCTTGTGCGGTATATTCGTGCAGTTCATGGACAACGGTTCGCGTCGACGTCGACGTCTGCACACGCGGCGTCGTCGCCTCCGCCGTCGTCGATGACGCCGAACGCGTTGTCGTCGATGGATGTCGCGCACCGCGCGCGCGTCGTGAGCGATGCGCTGGAGGAAGATGAGGGACTTCGTCGCGCGGTGCTCGCGCGGCTGACGCGGGACGGCGGAGCGTTGGATACGGATTTCGATCGCGCGGATGCGAACTCGGACGGGGTGTTGGATAAGCGTGAGTTTTTAATGGCGCTCGGACGCGACGCGAGTTTGGGTGCGCGTGGGACGTGTGAGAAGGTGTCGTTTCGAGACGCGCGGGCGGTGGCGTTGAGTCAGTTCGTGCCGTTTATGGGCTTTGGATTGTGCGACAACGCCATCATGATTTGCGCCGGGGAATCCATCGAAACGTCCCTTGGGATTGGATTTGGGTTGAGTACGATGGCGGCGGCGGGGCTTGGGAACACTATGAGCGATGTCGTGGGCATTGGGTTGTCGTCAAAGATTGAGATGTTTGCGGCTCGATTTGGTTTCGCGGCGCCGACGTTGACAAAGGCGCAGAGTTTGAGTTCGAGCGTGCGCTGGGCAAAGGTGTTCGGTGCGACGAGCGGGGTGACGGTTGGGTGCCTACTAGGCATGTTCCCGCTCGCGTTCGGGGCTTGATGCGGCGCATAGTGTCATCATCAGCGGCGGCGGCGCGTTGACAGGATTCCAATAGACTAGCTAGAGGGCGAAGAAAACGTTGTTACATCGCATCAACTCATTCGTATTTACATTCATTCAATGGCCAGGCGTGATGCTAATCGCCGCGACTATAGGGGTTATGGCCGTACTCGTCATAATGATAAAATCTTGCGTGGCAGTATCGTACTTCATTGTCGTCGCCACGTCGCTCGCGCGCAGACGCTGCGGTCCGCCGCCGTGAATCAAGCGGATGCTCATTTCATCTTCTACCGCGTACACGCCGCGCATTTTCTTCGGCGCGACGTTGGCCGCACCTTTAAACAAGATGACAACTGAAGGCTCGTCGCACGCATCTACCGCGGCGACGGCGGCGACGTAGGCTTCGTGATTAATGGGCCCAGCCAAGCACACCGAACGCAACGCGTTGCGAATCAAACGCTTATTCGACGGTCGCGGCGTTGGAACGTAACTCGGCACGCATCCGCCCTCACTACGCCGCCGTCGTTCGCGCTCACCGAGATAAGCTCGCGACGTCGAAGATTTTGGTGATACCGAGGACGGTCGTCCCCGTCGCTCCGCCGCGACGCGTAAAGCGTCGCAATTCGTCTTGTCGCCCAACCACGCGACGACGTCGTCTCTCTCGCGCGGCGGCGGCGCAGACGGCGGACTTTCTGCATCACCGCTCGAGCTACTCGCGCCAGGGACCCAACGCGGGAACGTTGACGCGTTGGATTTCGGTTCGTCGAAGACAATGTCCCACGTCAAAGGCGGCGCTCGACGCTCCTCCTTTGGCGGAGTCTTGTGCAGCGTCAATTTCTTTGGCACGGGTGACGGGAATTTGCGCGCCGACGGCGTCTTCGGCGGCTGTTCCCGCACCGTAGCTACTACTCCAGGTAGAGACATCGCACACGCATCGAAGGCGTGCGCTAAAACATCCGAAGCCTTGACGAAACACGGCGACGTCGGCTTCGACGTCGACGGCTGTTTCTCAGGCGTCGCGAGCGCGACCCAATCCGACGTTAAATCCGTCTCATCCTCGATATCTTCCTCCCAATCACCATAATCGACGTCGCAAAAATCATCAATCACATCGTCTTCGATCGCGTGTTCGTCGTTCCCATCGTCCTCGTCGTCATCTCTGCCGACGTCGTCGTCGTCTTTGCCCGCGGCGCCTCTCGACGTCTCGCTCGCCTCTTCAAAACTCCTCTCCAGCGTAAAACTCGCCACGCGACGACTTAAATGCTCGGCGTACACCTCACGCAATAATCGCTGCGTGCCCTTTTCATCGCGAGCGACGAGGGCGTCCACCATGCCGTGCGCACCGGGCATGTTTTGCTCGAGCAACAGCTCGCGAAGACGATTCAAATTCAAATCATCATCATCAGCCTCCTCGTTGTCGTCGTCGCTTCGCCGCGCGACGTTGCAAACTTGACGCACGGCACGCGTCAGGATGCGACCGTCGTACAAGTCTGCGACGTCGCGCACGCGCGCGCTCGTAAGGCTTTCGAGCCAGTCCAGTAAAGCGCGCGTCATTGTGTGACGGATGCGCGCGTCAAGTGCGCCGTCAATCTCGGCGTCCGCACGCCATCGCACGACGACGCGATGCGCATCGCGTCGCGACGGCACCGACGCCCCGCGCGTGACGCTCGCGCTCAAGGAATGGCACGCGGCGTGCGAAGCGATGCGATGCGGGCGTCAAACCGTGCTCTTGCGCAAAGGCGGCATAGCGGACGATGCGCGCGCGTCGTCGTTTGAGATTCGAAGCACGAAAGAGTTTGCGCTGTTTCCGACAAACTTTCACGTCGATGCGGCGCTGCTCGCGCGCGAAGAGGCGGCGGCGCTGGCGGCGGGGGCGGCGCCGGATATGAAGAAGGGAGAGTCAGTTACGCTCGCGCTCGCGGCGCGCGTGACGGGCGCGTGGATCATAGATGGCG
>Ga0181595_10000543_pt1 | contig 41648 bp, 29 predicted proteins | sample 041ome_7_FD_145604 | JGI IMG/M metagenome (GOLD analysis project Ga0181595, IMG submission 145604) | Coastal salt marsh microbial communities from the Groves Creek Marsh, Skidaway Island, Georgia - 041401AS metaG (spades assembly) | ecosystem: Environmental > Aquatic > Marine > Intertidal zone... | reverse complement strand
GGCGTACTCAGCGAACTCGAGGGTGACAGGCCGCGGTGGCAGCGTGAAGGTGCCCACCCCCGAACCGTCGACGGGCAGGGTGCCATCGAGGGCGGGATCCGAATCGTCGATGGTCCACGCGCAATCATCCCCGGCAACATCAACCGGTGCCGTCGACGAGGAGCCCGGGTCCGCGCACGACGACGAGCCAAACACCTTCACGCGCACGAACGGCAGCGCCAACGAGGTCGTGCTATCGGTGAGTTGACCGGTGACATCCGCAGGATTCGCAGTGAGAGTGGTACTCGACGTAGCAACACTGGTCTCCGTACCAGCAGCCACGGCGACCGACACGCTGACTTCGGTGTAGCCCTCGAGGGTGATACCGATCTCATAGGAACCCGCAGGAACCTCTACCGTCGCCGGGAACGAGTATGACCCATCGGAGCCACTCGTTGTTGACGCAACCTCTGTGGAGCGAAGCCCACCGGCCACTTCGTACAGCGTCACCGATGCACCGGCGAGTGATGTCCCCGAAGATGCGGCGTCGATCCGGCCGAGCGCTCGACCCGAGATCGCCCCAAAGCGAACAACCGTCACATCGGTTTCCGTCACCACCGTTGGGTCGCCATTGTCATCGAGGGCCCCGTTGGTCACGCTGACCGTGACGTCTGAACTGGTGATGTAGCCGTCACCGCTCGGCGCAGCTGCCCTCACCGTGTATGTGCCCTCACCCAGGCCGGTGAAACGGGCTTCGCCTGCTGCTTCGCACCCGACGGCTCCACCATCGTCCTCACTCGCAGTGCAAGTGTTGACAATGCCGACGAGCGCACTGTCGGCATCGAACAAGCGCACCCTGACGTTGGGAACAGCGGCCGTACTCACACCACCCGGTGGGTCTTCGACCACGTTGACCACAAGAATCTTCTCGGCCTCGATGGTGCGCGCCGCAAGATCGAGTGCGGGGTCGTCATCGAAATACCCGTTCAGATCGAACGCTCGGACCGACGACTCTGGATCAATGTCCAACTCACCCAACTCGGTGGTGACGAGACCGTCACCGGCCACCACGATGTCGTACACCCCCGGCGGCACTTCGGCAAACGACACCGTTGCGCCCGCGGCCGGAGATGAACTGTTGACCGCGGTCGCTGTTGCGGTAAGTGACGAGCCGCCTTGTACCGGGGTCAAGGTCATCGTCATGCTGTTCAACAACTCGGTGCTGGCTGCGGGTTCGATGAAGAACGTGCCAGACACTGGACGCGGCGTCGGCACCATGACCACCCGAGCGCCATCGCCACGAGCCGATGCCAGCGCCACCGTCTGGTTGAGGGCGTTGAACCCTGTTCGTTCCGCGCTGACGGTGAGCGTGCCGGTTCTGAAGACGTTGTCGAAGATGATGCTGCCGGCGTCATCACCGGTCGCCGGCGTCGTCATGAATTCCGCAGATGCCGACACCGACGGAGAGATCACGAACAGGCGATCGTCTTCACCACGCGCCGTGGAGTTGCAGGCTGTGCTCGGACAGACGACTTCGACCGACTCGCGATACGGGGGGACTTCAAGAGAACGGAAGTCCGAGGTGCCGCTCACAGTGACCTGAGCCTCGGGGACTGGCACGTAGGTGCCGGCTTTGCTCCACACGAAGTTCAACCGAGCCGGTTCTGCGGTTGGCGACACCACCGCCGACACCGAACGATCCTCGCCGTAGGTCAACCCGTCGATCGCCGTGTTCAGCGCCGGGGACCGGACGAAACGCCCCGACTCGGTGACGACCTCAAACAGGTACGAGCGCCGCACGTCGCCAGCATCGGCCAACACACGGTCGATCCGGAACAATCCATCAGGAAGGCCCGCGTCCTCACCAATCGAGAGTCGTGGTTGCGCATCCGGATCATCGAAGGGTCGGCAGTCGTTCTCATCTGTGCCATCTGGTGCGTCGGAACCCCAGACCTGACAGAACCTGATGCCGTTTCCTGCAGTGCCGAACTCACCATCGGTGTCAAGCGACGGGAAGGCCTCCAACTCGGGAAGGTTGTCGGGGGTGATGTTGTCGTATGCGCCGGTGGTTGCGTTCGGCTCCTGAATCGATCCGAAGATGACGGCGTACCGGCGGAGCCGCAGATCCAGACGCGCGTTCTCACCCTGTTGCACGTCAATGGTGCGTTGCAGTTGCACGTGGTCAAGAGGGACGGTGCCGGCCAAGGTGGTCTCGTCAGTGGGGTCCTCCGCGTTCACCGGCAATATGACGTCGTAGGTGCCGGTTCCAAGGGCACGACTAAAGACCGCGTCACCCGCTCCATCGACCGTGACGCAGAGCCCTGTCAGCGACGACGCGCTCTCGGGCACCTCGATGACCTGTTTCCACATGGCATCGTCGGACAGCCGTGCCACCGTGCATTCGCTGACACCATCAGAACCATCAAAAGTTGGCACGTCGTCAGTCGTGGGAGCGACGAAGGCGACGACACCGCTCGCGGGCAGATCACCTGCACCGGCCACGTTCAAGCTGAGGGTGGCCAACGGCGTCAGAGCGATGAGACCAGCTCGTGTATCTTCGGTCGGGCTGACCTGCACCGTGGTCGTGGTCGTCCCGAAACCAGGTGAGTCAACGGTGAGGTCAACAGCCCCTGGCGCAACCCCCTCGAGGATGAACCCACCGCCGTCGACGAGTTTACAACTGAGTCCGGGCTGGCCAATCACTGCCACCTGTGCGATATCCGCGTCGCAGGGTCCCGACCAACCGCCATCGCCGAAGGCCTCATCGAACGGCGTCTCCACGTCAAGCACCGAGCGGATGATGCCGGTGACCCGGCCGGCATCAAGGGGTGTTGCCGGAACAAGGCGCAGCGCGATCGACGAATCATCGAGCGGTTGCAGCGACCTGTTCGAGGGGCCGCGGTAGGCCGCCATCTCCACGTCGTAGGTCGCGTCATCGGGCAGCGTCATGGTGTCGCCCGGGCCGACGATCACACGGTAGAACTCGGGCAGATAGCCGTAGCGCTCGAACTCGACGGTGTATTCACCGGCAGGGATTCCCGACAGGCGGAATGATCCATCACCGGTGGCGGTGGTGGTGCGCCAGGTGCCGGTTTCGCCAATGACGCTCACCCCCACACCGCCGCAGCTGCCCACCGCCAGTTCCGCGTCGCCCGCGGTCGGATCGGGATATGAGCAACTGCCGGACGTGACCTGCTGGGAGACCGCACCCTGGATGATCGCCGTCGATGGCAACAGATCGCGCACGTCGATCGCCACGTCGCCGGTCGACACAGTGACCTCGCGGCTCTGGGTCAGCCATCCGTCTTTGGAGAACGTCAGCAGATAGGTGCCATAGGGCAGATTCGGGAAATCGAATGAACCCGCCACAGCGCCCACGGTGAGCGTGGTCGTCGTTCGGCTGACGTCACCTTCGAGGGCGACGGTGACCGCACCTACTCCCGCGTCGCGGTACGTGATCGCGCCACGGATCGTTCCTCGATCCCGCTCCATGGTGGCGTCGACGCCACTCACTGCGGCACCGCCACCCACCTCCACCGTCAACTGCTGGGAGGCATGCCCGTCGGCGATGACTGTCACCAGATAGGTCGCCGGAGTGGCGAGGCCATCGATCTGCCAGGTGCCGACCCCATCGCCCTCCGAGGCCGTCGTCGTGCGATAGGTCACGGTGCCCTGCGTGGCCACGATCTCCGCGCCACCAAGCGGTGTGCCGGCAAGGTCGGTGACCCGACCGGTCATCTGACCCCGTCCGGGTACGAGCGTGATCGCGAGATCGATCTCGGTATTGCCACCACCGGTGGTCACCACCTGAGAGGTCAGGTCGAAGCCGGCACGTGACACGGTGACCCGATAGAAGGCATCGGCGATGAGACCCGAGCCCACCCGGAAACGCCCTCCCTCATCTGTGGTTGCCGAGATCTTCTCCAACACCGTTCCCGAGGAGAACGCCACCGGTGTTCCAACAGCGATCTTCCCGGTTGACCCACCGGTAGTTCCCTCATCACCGAATGACACCCGCTCGACCAGCACCGATGATCCGCTGGGGTCGCGTGGGCCTTCCACCGTGCCGGCAATGACAACCGGCGGCGTCACACCGGCATCGTCCTCGTCGGTGGCCGCACCGGCAAGAACCACATCGGCGGGAGGCCCAGCATCGCCACCGTCGACGACCGTGTCGACCGGAGCAGCCACTTCAGGGTCGCCTGAGATGCGGTCGAACAGAACAAACGACACCGAGGCCCACACCACCAAGGCCAGAATCACCGCGGTGATGCGCAACAACAGCGGCGGCACCGTCGGACGCTGGACAAACATCGCCGTCGTCGACGACGGCACTGAACCTGACCGTGCCTCGATCACCACGCCGTGGCGCCGCTCGGAGAACCACGACCGTTTGAGCGGCGTGATCACAGCCCCGAGGCGAGCACCCTTCCCGGCTGGCAGCGTGAACGTCGCCGGGCGCATCTCCACGTCAGCACCTTCGGAACGACCTGACATCGTGACGTCAAGGTCTTCATCACCGAGGTTCCGGACCACCGTGTTCAGGCGCCCGCGCGACCGTCCAGTCACCGAGGATGGATCGGTTTCAACCGCTAACGAATAGTTGGTACCCACCCGCAGAACCGTGACCGCGGATGCTCCCGCATCGGCACCGGGCGCGCGTGCTGTCACCGCCACGGTGCGGTCGCCCGGAGGGGAGTCATCGGGCAGCCGGACCCGCAGAGATGCGCGCCCAACCGCACCGGGTGCGATCACCGGTATCGGGTTCGCCAACGCCCACAGATCAGCTTCGAGGCCCTGCACATCGATAATCGGCGTGACCTCGGTGGTGGCGTCATTGGCCACCGTGATCTGCAGTTCGACCTCATCACCAGGGGAAATCTCGCTCAGGTCGGGATGCAGCGACATTCTCATGGCAGAACCTCACCGCACCGTAGGCAGCAATGCCCAACGGCGGCACATGAACTCGACAACGACGCGCTCACAGCTCGACCACGTCCATATCGAGGGTCTCACCCGCGGGTAGGAACACGGTGCGACTCTCTGCCACCGGGCCACCTGCGGGCACACGGAACTCGATCACATAGGTCTCGGGAGCGTCAACGCCAATGATGGTGAATGACCCATCAGCCGCCGTCAGTGTGGTGGCGGCGGCCGTCGAGGGGTAATCGGCGAGACGGTAGGCCTGCACTCCGACATCGGCGGTCGGGACCCCGGCACGGGTGACCACCCCGGTGATGCGCGCCTGCGCCTCGATCTCCACCGGCCCGATCGTGGCCGCCTGACCGGCGGTCACGTCGACCAACAGGGTCTGCGGGCTGGAGCCCACACGCGAGAACGACAGGGTGTACGAGCCGGGTGGAAGGTTGTCGAAGCGGAACTGCCCTGCGGGCACATCGGCGGTGATCGTCGAACGGGTGACCGATGATGAGGCCAAATCGACGGCAACACCACCGATTTCTGAGCCACCGATTTCCACGACCGATCCCGACATGCTCGCCAGCGACGGCGACAGGATCACATCAACACCACTGCGGTCGGCTCCCGCGCCGGCCGGCAGCGATACGGCCACCGCCTGGGTCTGCAAGCCCTCACCACTAAACGTCACCGTGTAGTCGCCGGGCACCGGCAATCCGTCAAGCCGCCAGGCACCCACATCGCCAATGCTGAGGGTGCGGGTCGAGGCGTCCGCCTCCCCACCGACGGCTCGCACCGTGACGCCACCGAGTTGGCTGCCGTCGGCACCCGTCACCGTTCCCGCCAACGACCCCGTGGATGCGGCAAGCACAATGCGCAGATCATTGATCTGTTGGCCATCGGCGAGGGTGAGCGTCACCGACTGCGGGCTGTATCCCTCTGGCTCGGCGGCCAATGTGAGGGTCACCGGTGTGGTCAGATCGCGGAACTCGAACGTGCCCGCCGATGCTCCGCTCAGAGTGCGCGTGGTGAACGTGGTGATGCCATCGGACGCCGACAGGTCCACGCCGGGCACCGGCGTGCCGGTGGCATCGACCACCGTGCCGGTGATCCGTCCATCGCCACGGCGCAGCAGAACCTCCAGTCCACGCACCGATTCGCCGGCCGACAGATCCAGGCGCAGCGTCTCGGTTGCGTAGCCATCTTTGGCCACGACCAGTTGATACACCGACGGAGTGGGTAATTGACCGAGCTCGAAGGTGCCGGTGGCATCGATCTCCACAGCGGCCACGACCGTTGCCACCCCAGCCTCATCGCTTCCCTCGATCGTGTCGGAGGGGATCTCCACCGCCACGATGGCGCCGGTCGGGTCCTCCCCGATCACGCGGCCCGCCACCGCACCGACCTGGCCGGTGAGTTCAATGTCGACGGCGTCAGTCGTGGACCCCGTGCCCAACTCGATCGGGAACGCATCGGCGATCAACCCGCCATCGGGGTACCACAATTCTCCGAAGCCGGCCGCGGTGAACCTCACCCGGTACACCCCCGCCGGCAACGACCCGAACGAGTACACGCCATCGGCATCGGTCACGGTCGACGCCACAGGGACAACCGCCGATGTCGAATCCTCGTAGATCTCGACCGTTGCGCCATCGATGCCACCCCCGGTAGTCGCACTCACCGACCCGCCGATCGCACCCGGGTCAGCACGCTCACCGGCAACCTCATCGGCACCGAGGCTCTGTTTCAGCAACGCCTCGTTCGCCTTCGACAGATCGGCAACCGACGCGAACGACGCATTGATCACCAGAGCGAACACGGTCACCGCGATCAGCAGCCCGGCAATCGACACCGCCCGCCGTGACAGGCGCGGACGTTGAGCAAAGGCCACCGCGGTGAACGACGAGGCATCGGGTTCGTCGGGTAGTCGCGGCATCTCGGGTGGTGTGTGCGCGGTGATCTCCACCGTGCGAATCACCGGCATGCCGAACCAGGGTCGTGGACCTGATACGTCGAGTTGCACTGTGCCGCGGGCACCAGGTGGCAAAGAGACCACCTCGGGGGACACCTCGGCGGTCACCACCCGTTCAGCATCGGTCACCGACACACCGGCATCGATGGTGGTGTTGCCGGTGTTGACCAATGTCGCAATGAACGTCGTGGAGGAACCACCGGTGGAAGTGGACGGGTCGGCGGTGACCTCCAGCGCCGGCATCGCGGGGGCCACCACATCGAATTCACCCACCACATCGGGCACGGAGGTGACACCGGGTTCGGAGATCCGAACACCGAGTCGATGCGGACCGGCTGGATACGACGCCGGCAACGACACATACAGCACCGATGATCCCCGCTCCTCGGGGAACAACTGCAGAACCGGAGCGGTGATGATGACATCGGAACGATCCACACCGAGAACGTCCACCTGAAACATCCGAATCGTGTCGGAGGTATTCGTCACCTCGACGGTGATCTCGGCCTGCTCTCCGACATTCAATTCGACCCGTGCGGGGGCAATGTCGAGCCGAAGTCGATCGTCGCCGACATTAGAGCGCGGCGCGCCCGAGGTGGTGTCCGCTCCGCTCATGGCGCCGCCTCGAGTTCCACGCGCAGATCGCTCACCGCGCCCTCGCTGACCTCGACCAGCACCGTGCGATCGCTGTACCCCGGCACGGACACCGTCACCGTGTAGGCACCTGGTTCGAGAGCTTCGAGACTGAATCGGCCGATGGCCGCCACCGGTGCCGACGCCGTGGTCGTCTGACGCGACACCGCCCCATCGGACAATGTGACGGTGGCCGCCCCCACCGCCGTGCCCGCACCGTCCACGACAACACCCGATACTCGGCCGAGGTTCTCGGTGAGTGTCACATCGGCCACGACGGTTGGAGCGGACGGATCCACATCGACCCGCAGGGTCTCTGCGCCATACCCTTCCAACGACACGGTGACGGTATAGATGCCCGGCATCGGCAGTTCGCCGATGCGGTACCCACCGATCTCACCTGAGGTGAACGTGGTGGTCTCCACCGCCACATCGCCGCCGGCGATCTGCACCACCGCCCCACCGAGCAAGGTGCCATCGGCGGCACGTACCACGCCCGACACCGTGCCCGTCGCCGGTGTGAGCGCAACATCGAGACCGGTGTTGGCCTCGCCGGGTCCGAGTCGCACCGCCAGGGTCTCCGATGAGAAGCCCTCGCCAGCGAACGTGACGAGGTAGGTGGCCGGCGTGGGGAGATCGGGTACCCGGTACGAGCCGATCACTCCGGCAGTCGGGGTCACGGTGCCGGCGCTGAAATCGCCGCGCTGCACGAGGATTTCGACACCACCGACAGGCGTGCCATCGGGGCCGGTGACCGTGCCACCGATCGTGCCACCCGAGGCCGGCAGGCGCACCGTGTTCACCACCACGGTCTCACCCGGCCCGAGGGTCGTGCTCGCCTCGACCGACTGGTAGCCATCAGCGGCGGCGGTAACGCGGTACGTCGCCGGCGAGACCAGGCCATCGACCGCCCACGTGCCATCAGGGCCAGCCAGCACCGTCGTCGGCTCACCAGAATCGACCAGATCCACCGGCGTCACGGTCACCGAGATGTCGACAGGATCATCATCACCGGCGATCACTCGGCCCGACACGGTTGCTGACGCACCGCTCACCACCGCATCGATATCGGGAGTGGTGGCATCGGGAGCCACGAACAACGCCGTTGCCGACGACCGCGTTGGCGCATCTGGCCACCAGCTCTCCACAATGCCGGTACCCCTGAACCGCAGCGTGTAATCGACAGGTCGTAGACCACCCAAGGTGTACACACCCTCGGCGTCTGTTGCCGCCGCAGTGATCAGAACACCGTCGCCATCGAAGGCCTCGACCGTGACCCTCGGCAGTGGCTGGGCCGTCGTACCGGCCACCACACGACCGGTGACCGACCCGCCCACCTCGATCACGTCGTAATCGGCAAGGCCAACACCGTCGGCCCATGTGGCCGGAACCGACTTGGTAGGCGGCGGTGTCGCCAGCGCAGCACGCACACCGAAGTACATCGCCACAGCCCACAGCCCGAGGATCAACACCAGCGTGAAAATGGTGACGATGCCGGCGGTAATCACCGGCTTTTGCACCATCCGCGCCGTACCGGTGGCGGTGACATCGCCCTGTTCGGCAGTCACCGTCAGCACATGTTCGAGCGGCTCGCCACGCAGGGGACGGCCATGACGAGCAGTGATTCCGGCTGTGCCGCGTTCTCCCGGCGTCAATCTCACCGTTGGCGTGTCGACCTGCAGTTTGAGGCGCTGGTCCGCATCGGTGGCGCGCACCAACAAGGTGAGCGTGGTGTTGCCGGTATTCGCCGCCGTCATGTTGAACCGGCCCCGGCGACCTGCACGCCGTAGCGGTGGATCCACCTCGACGACGAGATCGGGCGCCGCTGGCACATGCACCACGAGTTCGTTCTCCGCGACGGCTCCTGTGGACTGCCCAACGACTTGAATCAGCGCTGTATGTGTTCCCGCCGGCAGCTGCCGCGGGAACCGCAATCGCAACGTCAGCCTGGCGCTCTCATCGGGGAACAGCGTGAGGGTCGACGGCTCAGAGTCGGCCGCGGTGATCTCCACACCCAACACCTCGACCCGCACCTGCTCGATGACCCGAGCGGTGTTCAACACCTGGATTTCCACCTCGACCGATTCGTCGGGCGATGTGGTGACCTCGGTGGTCAGCAGGTCCGCGCGAAGGCGTTGTTCATCCGTCGTCGGATCGTTCGCCATCGGCATCCTCTGTGAACGACGTCAACGGTTCGCCATCTGGATCGGTATCAGAGACCAATCTCAGTTCATCGACCGAATCGCCCGGCAACGTGAAATGCCCGGACTCTTCCACCATGGCCGACCCTCGACGGCCAACAATACGCCGGCCGGCATTGGCCGGATCGGTGCGACCCGCGAGTCGACGACGATGCGAAGCACGAGTCGGTCGCTCGGTGTCGGCCAGATCGATATCGACAGTGGTCGGAGGTTCCGCGGTCTCCATCGACAGTGGCGGCCCTGCGGGGAGGTACACCGTGAGATCGAGCGAGACCCGCGGGGAAATGCCCAATGACCCCCAGCCATCAAAACGCGGGCGGTCCTTCTCCCCCACCAGCGACATCGATAGTCGCTCCGTTGGAAAAGGAAGTGCCGGATCACGATCTTGGGTGGGTAGTTCAGAATTTGATGCCACGGTGCGCATCAGATCGCCGAGCAGGCGGTGCTCGTCAGCGGGGTCTGACACCCAGGCCGTCATCACGTAGGTGAGCGCCATGGTTGGCAAGTCACGCTCCCGCACGGTGTCGCCACCCACTCGACGCTCTCGCAGACCCGACGCCGCACGGGTAGTGGCTGGCACGATGGAATAGAGAAACAGCCCGACCGTTGGCCGGTTGCGTTGCGCTGTCCAATCACGATCCGGGGCACCGAACATCACGTCGATCTGCGATGCCGGCAAGGGCACCGCACGACGAAGGAATGCCTCCAGCGATCGGTCGAGCGCATCGATCATCTCATCGACCTCAGAAGATCCACACCGCCAACAGGGCAACGACAGCGCCCGCGAGGGCACCACCGGTCACCAGTGGCCATCGACGTGCCACGAACACCAACGGTTCAACCTCGGCCGGTTCGGCCGCAGGTGCCTCGAGAGGTGCCGGAGCGGTCGGACGTATCAACTGCGAACTGCACCGCATGCAATTCATCGTGCCCGGAGGGTTGCGTTCACCACAGGCCCAGCAGGCATCGGCGCCGAGCATCTCACGCCCGTCGGTGCCGGGGAGTCGCCGCCGCGCCAAGGCGGTATTCGTCGTCACCGCCGCCGGGGCCGGCGCAGCGAGGAACAGGGGGTAGTCACAATTCGGGCAGAACCATGCAGCGGTGGGACGCGGATCGACGCCTTCGCACAGCAGACCGCACCCCGGGCACTCGACCACCACGGTGTGGCCCGGGCCGTCAACATCGAGCTGCGCCACTTCGCGATCGCTGGAGCCATCTGAGATCAGCACCCCGGTCTCCACCCGCACCGGATGCGTGGTCTCGGTGGTCTCAGATTCGTCGATCACCACCACATCCGTGCCGCCACTGGTGTCATCGGGTTCGAACAAATCCAACTCGCCATCGCTCACCGGGGTGATCACCACATCATCCACATCGGTGCGCTCGTCGGCGCGGACATCATCGTGGTTGTCAGCCATGGTCAACCTCCGGAGCCACGGTGACCCGCACCGGCACATGGGCGGGAACCTCGGCGCGCACGATGGCTTCGACCTCGTGCATGCGCAGATGCCCCAGACGTGACAGATGCACGTCCACGGGCCGATATGTGGGCACATCTTCGTCGCCGATCACCGCGCCCGAATCGGTCACCCAGACCTGACCTCGGGTGAGTGATTCGAGAAGTTCCTGCAACGCTCCTGCGGTGCCCCGACGCGTCAGCGTGTGACCCAACGCCTCCACCACTTCACGTTGATGCTCGGGATCGAGACGAGGATCGACAAGGTCGATACCCATCCACCGTCCCAGATAGGCCAACACCGGCAGCGGTGTCACCGCTGGATCAGCGACGTACTCCACGTTGTCGGCATCAGCCCGAATCGACTCGGCAAGTCGTTCAAAGATGGTCGCGAAACGCACCGTGAAGTCGTCCTCGCGCACCCCCATCGGCAACTGTCCGGTGAGCCACCCCTGCGGGTACACGGTGGTGGCTGGTACGAGCGCGCTCATCTCACCACCACCTGATGTCGGCGGCCGAGGAAGAGTGAGCCCTGGTCGAGGGCCACGAACTCGGTCGAATCGCCGAGACGACGGTCGTTGCGCAGATCGACTTCGAAGAGGGCGATCTCGTCGATGCCACCGACTCCGTCGATCTCTCCGATCATCGCGGCCAATGCGGTTGCGGACAGCCCGGTGTTGAACGGCCACCCGGTGCCGTTCGGCCCTCCGATCACCGGTGACAGATACTGATGCAGCGCATCGAGTACCCGCTGACGAATCTGCGATGTCGACCGACCGGTCGCGGCGCGCACACGGGTGATCACCGACACGCCCTGGTAATAGGGGGTGGTGACCTGCACCACCGATCCGAGGGTGCGACGTTCCTCGAGGTGGTCGCGCACGGTGGAGAACAGATCATCGTCGAGCGCGAAGTCGTCGATGCTGACCGTATCGGGCGGCAGATCACAGCGGGGCACGACCAGCACCCGCACCGGACCCCAGTGCTCCTCCGGCGGCAGGCACAGCGCACGTGCAACCAGCGGTGACGATTCCAAGGTGAGTTGCTCGAAATCACCCACCGTGACGGCGCGCTGACCAGCTCGGAGGCTGGCCGGGCCGCGCTGGCGCACCTCGTCGACACTTTCGGGGTTGACGCCGCCGGTCGCAGGAGCCAGGTTCACCACCCGGTCGACATAGGGCACCGCTTCACGCAAGGTGGTCAAGGTGCCCGCCCCGATGTTGCCGGCCGATCCCCCACCCCAGCGGTACATCGGCACCATGATCTCGGCACCGAACGGCGGCACCGCACCGTGCTGCACGGTGCTGCCGTCGGCATAGCGAACCGCGGGACCGAACTCGAGCACGCCTGAGGCAGCGTCCCACACGACGTGGTCGTCATCTGGGCCTGAATGGGAGAAGTCCGCCACTTCGCGGAAGATGCGATGTCGGCCGTCGTGGGAGACCACCACATGCTCACCGGGTCGGCGCGCCAGCACCGGTCGGTTCGCCAACGCGAATCGTTGGCCGGGTTCCCCAATGGAGCGCCCCACCACTTCTGCGTTCACCAGATTCGCGTGTTCGGCAAGCACCGACCCACCGAGCGGCGTCACCGAGATATCGGAAATGGTCGGTGATGATCCGTACCCGGCCTGACCGGGACGAGGTTCGAGAAGCCGCACCCGGATCCACCAACGACGCAACCCGGCCTGTGTGAGCGCTTCATGGGCGGGCGGAACCACCATCCGCACCACACCGTCACGATTGAGGCCACCGGTGGTGTCCACCACCATCGTGCATGGTGCCCACACCTCACCGGTCCACGCCTCCCAGATAATCGGTGCATCCTCAGGGTCGACGCCGATGCCGCGTTCGGCAGTGGTAACTCCCAACTCCACGAGTTGTCCGGCCATCGACCCGTCGAAACCGAGATGGAACGCATCGCCGTAACGCACCGGCACCGATGGGAAACACGTGACCGTGTCGCGGTCGTACTCGAGTTCAGCCGTGACGTCGGCAAAGACCTCTTCAGGTGTCGCGGTGATCGCCGACAGCAGCGTGGCCGGTTCGATACGTAACTCCGACAGAGTGGCGAACACCACACCGTCCTCGCCCTCGGTCGTCACCTCGGTGCCCTCGGGAACGACGACGGCCTCCTCCGGCGGTGCAGACAGCCAGAAGGTCACCGGCACGGTGGCTGCGGATGCGCCGAAGGGCCGCACACCGACAAGATTCAAGAAGTCGATGTACATGCGTTCAGGCACCTGATTGAGCCGGAACAGCACCTGCTCTGACATCCAGGCGAAGATCTCGATCAGGGCAACACCCGGATCGGACAGGTTGTGGTTCGTCCACTCCGGGCACAACGACGGAATCATGCGCTTGGCTTCATCCACGAAGTCCTGGAAACGGCGATCGTCGAGATTCGGGGTGGGCAGTGTCATCAGATGTCCTCGTCGTCGCCTTCACCCGGAATCGTGTAGAAGGGATACACGAGGTTCCGGGTCTCGTTGGTCGTCGCCACCGTGTACTCAATCTCGATGTGCACCGAACCGGTGGAGGGATCGTCGCTCACCGCGGTGACCTCGGTGACCTCCGTGCGAGGTTCCCATCTCGCAAGGGCCTCACGCACCATCGATTCCATCTGACCGAGATTGTTCAGAGTGATCGGCTCGAAGAGCATCTCCCAGATGCGGCACCCGAATTCGGGCCGCATGGGTCGCTCACCCGGCGCAGTCGACAAGATCACACGCATGGCTTTCTCGAGGTCCTCCACTCCCGTGGACATGGCGATTGAACCCGATGCGTCGACGCGCATCGGGAACGCAATTCCTCGGCCGACATAGGACGGCATTGATGGGTCGCTCATCGTTGGCACCTCAATTGATCTTCACCATCCCACCTTTGACCGCGGCCATTGCACTACCTGTCAGTTTGGCCTGTACACCCTTGGCATCGAAGGACGGTCCGCCGTCGATCTTCACACCGGTCGATCCCTTGATCTGCACCGACTTGCCCTTCACCTGAACATCACCTGCCGGGGCATCCACGGTGACACCTTTGGACTTGATCGTCACCTTGCCGCTGTCGTCGAGAGTGATCGATGCGTCACCGGCAGTCAAGGTGAGTTTCTTACCCTTCGCCGCCTCGATCGCCACCCCGTCCTCGCCGAACATCGCCGTGGTCTTGCCGTCGCCGAGGGCGATTTCCACAAAACGCGTCTTGTCGCCCTTCGCGGCGCCTTTCTTGCCATCGGAGATGGTGATCTTGTGGCCTGCTCGCGAGGTGATGACCCGCTTGGTGGTCACCCCATCGGCCACCACATCCGCATCAGACTGTTTTGCCTTGGCGTTCCAAAGCCCTCCGATGACAAAGGCCGACCGCAGATCCCCCCGATCGAAGACAACCAGCACCTCGTCGTCGACCTCGGGACGAAAATCGAGTCCGCGTTCCTTGCCTGCGCCGGGAGCCACAACACGTGCCCAATCACTCTCGGCTTCCTTGCCGAGGGTGGGATATTTGACCTTGACCCGACCGATCTTCTCCGGGTCGTTGGTGTTGGTAACCACACCCACAACCGGACCGGCGCCGTACGTTGCCGGACCCGATACGCCGGGCCCCGAATGGCCCTGGCGCACCATATCGACAATGTGTGAACCACGGTGTCCGGTGACAGCGAACCGGGTGGTCATCGGGCGGCCGGAACCGAAAACGTGCTCCACTTCGGTGATGTAGTACTTGCCGGCGAGATCCTTGCCGACGTTCTTCACCTCGACCATCGCGCCGGGAGTGATCTTGGGGTTGCCCTGGGTCTCGCCACGCACCGACAGCCCCGCGCCAACCAGATCGTTGCCAACCGAGGTCGCGAACGTTTCGGCTTCTTTGGCGTCACGAACCGCCGTCGATCCGATCACCAATGGCTTACCGAACTTGCCTTTGGCCTTGCCGTGCTGGGTCTTCACGAACGGCGCCGTGGAGCCGAGCTGCTCTGGCTTGGGTGACGGCACATCTTTGGCGTCACCTTTGAACTCTTTCTGCTGCGCGGAGTCCCAGCCCTGCACGGTCACCTTCGACACGACATCAACGGCGGAGTAGCGAGCGGTAAACCGATAGAGGTCGTCACCCCATGTCACCGTGGCACCGCTCTTCGACGGTCGTTTCCGGAAATGCAGGGTGTCGCCGTCGGCGAACCATTCGAACCCCACCATGCGAGCCATCTCCCACAAGAAGGCATAGTCGGTCCCGGTCTGCAGCAGGTAGGGCTCTGCGGCACCAGCCGAATCGCATGTGGCCTTCAGGCCGTGACGTTTGGCGATTTCTTTGACCACCGCGTCACGGGTCTTCTTCAGATACGCCTTCACCGTTGTCTCACCGCTCAGGCGATGGGTGCGGTCGTATGCCTCGACCAGCAACTGATGTCGCCCGCTTGGACCCTGATCAACTCCCACCGCCACGATCTCGCCGTCGAAGACCTCACCCGCGGAGTTCTTCTCGTCGGTGATCTCAATCGACACCGTGGCCCCGACAGAGAACTTTCCGCTATCTATCAGAGCAAAATCGGTGTCCATGAACCGCATCTGCGCCGACCCCGAGGCGTGCACCGACAGTTCGACCCGAAGGTCGACCAGCTCGGCCATGGTGGCGGTGGGCAGTTTGGAGCCACCCACCTTGATCACCGGCACCTGTGTGATCGGATCGGCCATCAGCCATCCACCGTCGGTATGTCGAGCATGGTGCCGGGGCGCACCGAGAACGGGTCACGGATGCGATTCGCCTGCGCGATCGCACGCCACTGGGTGGCATCGCCGTAGTGCTGCCACGCGATGCGGTCGAGGCTTTCGCCGGGCTGCACCATATGTGAGCGTTGCGGTGCGGGAGTGCCCGATGTGGGGTTCTGCGCGGGGAACTTCTTGTCGTCCTCGTACTGGGTGAGATCGATGTTCACCCGAGCACGCAACGGATCGCCGGTGTTGGAGAAGTGGATGTAGTTCACTGACACCGACGACACCACCGACTTGAACGAGCGGAACTTGCCCCAGTGGAAGATCACCCACGGCGGACGTCCGTTGTTCTTCGACTTGTCGTAACCCGAGAGCTTCGTCGACACCTTGGTGAGTTCGATGATTTTGTTCGTGTGCACGGTGACGCTCTTGCCGCTGGTCGTCGTGTCGAAGAACAACTCCAATGACATGCTGCCCGAGTCACCAGAGGTGAACTCGAGAGATGGCACGGCCTGACCCGGCTTGTCGGCACCTTTCCACGACGACGACACGGTGAAGCTCAACTCCGGCGGGTTGAACATGCACTCGATCTTGTCGCCGGTCTCAACCTCGATGTATGCCTTCGTGCCCATCTTCACCATGTCAGAACCATCCTCGCTGGACGCCACCACGTCGCTCCAACGCTCTCATGATGCGGTCCTCAAGGGCCTCCATCAACTGATCGAGTGAATCGAGATGCTCGGTGATCGACGGCGGGGACATCGCATCGGTGTCGACGGGGGCCGCGGTTCGGCGGACGGGGGTGCTGGCTGCGGTCGCGGTCACCGTGCGTCGACGCAATGAGGATCGCGACTGCACCACCCTCCCATTCGTTGAAGCTCGACGGATTGTGGCTGCGTCATCGCCAGGAGGTGCCACCGCGGGAGCCGGACGCGACGCTCGAGCTGGCGCCGAGGCCGACCGGTAGACGAGCGGAGCAGACCCTCTGCCCACCGACGCACCAACCGGTGCGGCCGACTCCGACCGGCGAACAGGAACTGTTGACCGATCGGTTGTTTCGGGTGCATCGGTGGACGCCGAACGCATCACCACCGCCGACCGCGGCGCGGGCAGCGCGCGGGGCTGCACAACCTGCGGTGAGCGGGTGCCGGTCAGTCGTGGAATTCGCTGACCCGATGCCGACCGACGCACGTCCGCACGCTGCACCGCTGTTGCACCCATGGGTGATGTGACCGCGGCCGTCGTCGGCGTCACCGCAGATGGCACGCGTTCAGTGGGTGCGGTGGGCTGCGCGAGATCGTCCCTGCGGGCCGATACGGTGAGATCGCGCGTCGGTTGACGGTTCAGAGCCGCCACCCGCTGCGCCAACGGGAGGTCACGGTCGAGCACCGCCGCCGCGACGGTGTCGCCGGCTGGGGTGGTGACGAATTCATCGGCCGACTGGCGCCGCACAGCAGGGACACGGGGTGCCGATGACGCACTCACCGCGTCGCCAGGTGTTGACAATGCCGTCGGCGCCGACACCGCTGCATCGGGCAGCGACGACGCGATCGACCGATACACCACGCCGGCACCATCGGGATCGATCGTCACCCGACGGACATCGGCCGACATGGTGACGCCGCGGTGTGCTCGACGCCCGATGGTGCTGCCCATGTCGATACTGCGTCGCGCCACCGGCGCCGGGCCCAGTGCCACTGCCGGCGGTGAGTCGGCTGTGCCGCGTCGTGCGACCGACGAGGGGACCGCCAGCGGAGACGACACTCCCCGCGCAGACGCAGGCGCCGTCGACGGTGGACGAACAACGGCCATGGAGGTGGCTGATTCTTCACGGGGTGCGGGTGGCAACACGTTGTGACTTCCCCCGGTGGGTGACCCACTGACGGCAGCGGTCGACCTCAGCGCAGTTGCGGTGGTCGTAGCAACCGCGGGCGCCGACGAGGTGTCATCGGCGACGCTGTGCCGCACGCCGTTCGGCGAGGTGACCGACCGTCGCAGCGTGGCCACTCCGGTTGGCGCAGCAGCAACCTCGGCGCGACGCCGCACCGGCACATCGACAATCGGTGCGGAGAGACCACGAGGACTCGGCAACACGGCGTGTGATGCAGCCGAAGCCACCGGTGCCGGTGACACCGACCGTGTTGCAGGCGTCCTTTGCGCTACGCGGCCGCTGCTGTTCGACGACGCAGCTTCGTCACTCGACACCGCAGCGTGGCCATCCGACATCGCAGCGTTGCCAACCGGCGAGACATCGTTGCTGTCCCGCGATGCAGCGTTGCTGTGTGCCGAAACGGCCATCACCCGACGACTGACAACCGCGCGCATGGCCACCGGCAACGACAGGCTGGGACTGGCAACGCCGATCGACGATTGGTCATGAGGCGTCGATGAATTGCCGGTCATGTCTCCGGTGCCAACGTGTGCGGGCTGTGACTGTGCAGCGGACATTCGCCGTCGCATCGGATCGGCATATGTGGCTGTTGGGGCAGTCACTGCGGACGATGCCGACGTGGTTGCCGGTGCAGTTACGAGAGCCGCAACCCGTTCGTGCAGCGGTCGTGATCGATCGGCGACAATCTGGTCGGTGGTCGCGGGTGGCGCGGCTGCACTCAACGATGGCGCGGAGCCCGTACCGGTGGATGATGTCGATCGACGAACGGCGGTCGGCGACTCACCATTGACGGTCGACGAATGACGCGTCCCGGGCCGCCCGGCACCACGAGTGGTGGCACTCGGCACGCTCACCACGCCGAGCCGCGGTGATGCACCCGGTATGACACCTGCCGTGCTCTGAGCACCGGCAGGCATCTGGCGATGAACCGTCGGTGTCGCTGCGACCGCAGCGGTGCTGGCGCGCGCCGCAGGTGCCGCGACCACAGAGGTTGCCAAGCGACGCTGCACCGACGCTGCTCGCACTGACGCATTGACTGTCCGCCGTGGAGCAACTCCTCCGGTGACCGCCGACGCCATCGGTGATAACTGCGACATCGATCGGGTGACGGAGCGACCCACCGTGGCCGACCCGCTTGCGGCCGATGCTCGCGTGGGGCTCTGGCCACGTCGATGGGCAACCTGTCGAGCCAGAGTGCTCACCGGTGATTGCCTGGTGGCCGGTAATGGTGACGACGCGCTGCTCACCGCGGCATGGGGCATGGCATCGGCCGAATCAGGTGCGACCGATCGGCGAACGGTGGCCGACGGTGCCGCACCCCCAGCCGATGAGGCCGACTGATTACTCACCGTTCGCTGCGGAGCTGACGGGGTCGACGTCGATGGGGTGGCCGCACGACGAACCGTGCCCGCGGTCGACGGTGCAACATCTGACGAGTCCGTGCCCGTTGGCGCGGAACGGCCGGCGGGAGAGTCGACGGTGAGGCCGGGGGCCAACCGGCGAAGGGCCGCCCGTGTCGGGCCAACAGTTGGGCCAACAACGGTGGCCGTCGCAACCCGCGGCACCTCCGATGGCGCTGCGGGTGACGATCCTGCTATCGGCGACACGGCGGCTATGGACGCCGAGGCAACCGCCGGAGCTCGTCTCACCTGAGGTGCCCCACTCACCCCGGTAACCGAGCGGGCCGCCACCGCCGACGTGGTGGCACCGGTCTCGCTGCTCGGTGTTGCCCCGGCCAGACGCTGCACCGCCTGTGTGGCCGCCTGGCGATGCACCACCGTCCGCGGTGCACCCACGGGGTCGATCACCGATTCCGGGGGCGTCATGGTGTTCGACGTTGAGGCGGTCGACTCCGAGGTGGGCGCCGTTCCGGCGAGCGCGGCCACACGTTCGGGCAACGGCCGGGATCGATCGGCCACCACGGCGTCAAGGGAGTCGGTGGATGCGGATCGGTGCAGCGTGGTGACGCCGCCACCGGCTGCAGCTGCCCCAGCTTCACTCGACTCCGATGGTGTCGACGTTGACAGTGGAAGGGCGGTGGCGAGTCGCCGGTGCAGACGCTCGGAGGTGCTGGTCGCGAATGCCGGTGAGGTGGGCGTTGCGGGCGAACGTCGTGCGGTCGGCCTGACCTCATCACGGGTCGACACGCTGGGTCGATGGCTCACCGCTCGCGGCAGCGGGTGCGACGGCTGCCGCTGCTGACGCGCCGCCAACTCGGCGACATGGCGGGCCGCCACGGTGGGAGCGAGAGGTGAACGTCGTGATGTGGCGGGAACCAGCGCCGCGGTGCCGGCGGCACGTGGTGCACCACTCGCCGCGGTATCTGTGATGTTGGCACTCGGCGTCGGTGACGAGGTGACCGAACGCGGCCGGACATCACTCGGGCGTGCATCAGTTGCCGTAGCCGACGGTGAACGCCGTGCCACGGCAACGGGGCCCTGAGGCCCGCGACTATCGCGGGTGGTAGGCACGGATGCGGCTCGAGCTGGCACCGCTGCTGGGGCGGGCGCAGCCGAAGATGGGTCTGACGATGCAGTGGCACGACCGGTGACGGTGGCCGCCGATATGGCCGCTGCACGGGCGAGGACCCCGCTTGTGGAACCCGGAACATCGGCGAGCTGACCCCGTGGCGATCGCCGTGGGCTTGGGGTGGGCCGTGGTGTGGACGGGGCCGATCGTCGCGACGGCGCAGCGGGCGATGATGTCCCAGACGACGGAGGGGCAGGACGCACCGGCCGGGACCCCGGAGGCGGACCCGATGGCGTGGGACCCGGCGACGGAGAACGACGGAGGCCCCCGGGAGGGTCGTCGTCGCGTGGGTTGGCAGCCCGATCCGCTCCGTGGCTGTCGTTACGTGGGATAGCTGACTCCGCCGGACGCAACCGGCGCGACAGCCCCGATGGGCCAACACCCCCCGCTGCATCGGTGCGACCCATTCGTCGCGCAACGATGGGCACGCCGCGTTGCACCGGTTCAGCAGCACGTTCCACCCGATTGCGGCGCATCGATGCTGCCAACGCTGCCATCTCGGTATCGACCGGGCCGGATGCTGCCGGGGCCTCGACACGCGGAAGATGCCATGAACCATCGGGCACCCGTACCTGGGACAGGCCCGGAGTTGATGGCGCCTGCTCGCGCCGCACGATGCCCGTGCCGAGGCCACGACCAAAGCTCAACGTGGATCTCAGCACGGTGCCAACCCTGCGCAGCGGGCGTCGTCCTGTGGTGGCTAGGGGGCGAAGTGCACGGTTCAGTACCGGAACGTCAGAAGGTGACGGATGTGAATCCATGGTGAGCCACCTCGAGTTCTTCGGTTGGAAGTTGGTCGTTATCGGCGTCGAAATCTGGCCCCTGCCACCGAATAGGGAACGCGTCAATGACGACCCATGATCTCAACCTGCCTCCGGTTGCCGACATCATGGTGATGGCTGCTGTGTGTCGCGCGACCATATTCGTCATCCTCAATCCCGGGCCGACATTCATCTCAAACCAGTTAAAGAGATTGTTGTCGTGGGTGATGCCGCGCCTGAACACCAAATTGTCCCACGTGACTCGCCCAGGAAATTTATGCTCATAGCCATTCTCCCCCCCTTCGGCGTAGGTCTCTACAGACACCTCCATTTTGAGACCGGACACCGAACTAAACCGACCGATAGCCAGACCGTCGACCTCGAGGAGAAAGGTCGACGAAAGAGCTCCACCTCGTTCGAAGAGATGGTCAATTCCAGTGAAGAACGCGGACAAACTCGGCATGTCATGCTCCACTCAAGGTTTCGAGAGAACGTCGATTGAGTTCGGCGACGATATTGATCATTCGAACCCGGTCGCGATGGGCCAGGTCCAAGAGTTCGGCCAATGGCCAGTGGAGGTGATACGCGAGAAATACCACCTCATCCCAGAGCGCGGACTCCGGGTAGCGCTTCACGCCTCGTGTGCCGGCTCGCGCTTGACCTCTTCAATGCGCGCTCGGCGCGGGGCGGTGACCATCGGGACCTCATCGTCGTCGGCATCATCAACGTTCTCATCGTCGTCAATGTCGTCATCGGAGCGGTCGCCGCCGTCAAAAGCAGCTGCGTTGTCGGACTCGCCACTGTCACCCCGGCTGGCCGGGGTGACAGTGCGAGCGTCATCGACGGATCGGACCAAGGCCTCGATCTCGTCGTCCGTACCGAAGTTCACCACGCTGTAGAAGTCCTGGAGATACGCCAGGTCGGCGGCAAAGAGCGCCTCGATATCGCGAGGGGTCACCCGGGACTTGGTGCCCAGGTTGACCACGACTCGCGACAACACGACGATCGTGAGATAGGGGTCGTCAGCATCTCGAACCTTTGGGTCGCGCAATGGCTCGAGTTCATCACGAGCTGTTGCGAGACGCATCGTCCCCTCTCGGTGAAGGGTCCCGTCGTCATCGACGAGGCCCTTCGGAAGAAGGAACTCAAATTCAGTTCGCAATCCTGACATTTACCCCACCTCCGAGGTGCCGCCACTCACCCATTTAGGGTCAGGCACGCTCCATGTACTCGTGAGCGATCGTGACCTCTTCGATCATGATGTCGTCTGAGCCGGCATCGAGATCGCTGGCACTCCACTTGGCAATCCAGCCGTTCTCGAAGTTCCAACGGCCGATCTCAGTCGACGTCTGGTCATAGATCACGACGGACCCACTCTTGCGTTCAACCTGCCCGTCGACAACGGTCTGGTACCACTCAACAAGAGCATTATCGGCAGACAGACCGCGCTTGAGCACGATGTCAGGGAAATTGATCCGACCCGGGCGCTTCCGGGTGATCACCTTTCCATCAGCGAGGGTGTCCTGAAAGGACACGATCTCGCTTTCGTAGCCCAGCCCAGAAACGGCGGTGAATCGAGCAAGCTCGACACCATCAATCTCAAGACCGAACTGAGAACCCAGAAATTCGGCATCATGGTCGCTCACGGCGTGTTACTCCTTCGGTGTGATGTTGTTATTTGGGAATCAGGAAGGTCCCCGGCCGATCAGGCCGAGGAGTCCTTCAGTTGGCTGATACGGAAGATCACGAACTCGGCAGGCTTCACCGGAGCGATACCCACCTCCACAATCAACTTGCCCTCGTCGATGGACTCGGGTGGGTTGTTCTCCGCATCGCACTTCACGAAGAAGGCCTGATCGGGAGTGGCGCCAAACAGCGCACCATCGCGCCACAGGCCGCGGAGGAACGCACCCACGGTGCGCTTCACGCCCTCCCAGAGCTTCTGATCGTTCGGCTCGAACACCGCGAACTGCGTGCCCTCCATGATCGCGGTTTCGATCATGTTGAACAGGCGTCGCACGTTGATGTAGCGCCAGTCGGAATCCGACGACAGGGTGCGCGCACCCCACACGCGGATACCGCGGGTGCCGAACGGGCGGATGCAGTTGATGCCAATCGGGTTCAACAGGCCCTGCTCGGCCTTGGTGATCGGCAATTCGACATCGAGGGCGCCACGAACGATTTCGTTCGCGGGGGCCTTCCAGACACCGCGCGTCTCGTCGACACGGGCCCACAGACCAGCCATGTGGCCACACGGCGGCACGAGGATTTCGTCGTCACCATTGGTCGGGACCGGATTCGACACCTTGATCCACGGGTAGTAGAAGGCGGCGAAGGCCGAGTCGTACATGGCGACATCGCTGCGCCATTCCTTGATCTGCTGCACCGACATGCCCGGAGGCGAGTCGAGCACGGCCATGCGGTTCGCCTGGCCCTCGCAGTGGTTCATCACCGCGGTCTGCACGGCCTTCCACATCCCGAGATCGACCGAACCGTCTTCCTTGGTGGCGGCGGTGATCAGGTCCGGCACCATCACCATGGTGACGTCGTCGGCGATCACGAGGCCGTTGATGCCGTTGCGGGCAGTCTCGGAGCCGGCGAAGCTGGCGGCCTTCACCTCGACCGGCTCACGCGGTGCGGGAGCGATCGGGTACAGACCTGGCTTGGGCTGAGCGAGATTCAAGTCAAGCTCTGGTGTGACGTCGACCTTGGTGGCGACCTTCACGAATTGTGACTCGGCCAGAGCCGTCTCGACGTTGGTGTCACCCGATGACAGGGTGAGGCCCTCATAGGTCTCGACAACAGCGCCGTCCTTGATGACCTCAAGGTCGATGGTCGGGATCGGGTCACCGTCCTCAACCTCGATCGGCGCACCGTTCGACACTCCGACGGTGATGCCATCCGCAGGACCGATGGATTCGAACTCGAGCACCGAGCCCAAAGCACGGTCGGCGGCGGGCAGCGCCATCTGGCCGGACTCTTCTGAGGGACGGTTATGCGGGATGCGCACGATGTAGCAGACCGATCCTCCGTTGAGGAACCAGCCGTACACCGCGTGCGGCAGCATGGCGCCGGGGACAAAGCCACCATAGAGCGATTCGAACTGCGCCCAGTTCGTGACGAGGCGCGGTTTGAGACCGTCGGGATCGGTGGGATCGTCTTTCGGGGCCTTCTCGGTGAAACCGACAAAGGCAGCGATGGCGGTAGCGCCCGCGGAGAGGCTGCCCGATCCGGACGGCACCTCCTCGACGTACACACCTGGGGTCAAATAACTGGGCATGGATACCTCCAACTCGTGTGGGAACCCACACCGTAGCCCATCTGACACCCCTTAGAGAAAGGTCTATCCCGCCAGACAAAAAGTTCAGTCCGATGGCTCGTACGCCTGCGACAGCGGCGATTGCCAACCACGAGCATCCAGCCGTTCATGGCACCATCACCGTGAACTGGCCCGGGACCATGATCGAGATCGCACCACCGAATGCGCACATCGCCTTCGATGAGTTGTTCAGCGCCGGTTTGTTGCCGATCATCACTGTCGGCGAACCCGGCGCCCATGGACCCGGCACATTCGGAATACAGGGCATCGGTGTTAACACCCCCATCGCCGCGGCCGTTGCCGCAGCCACCTGCGGGTTCGACATCGACATACACATGCCGAATGGCGCGATGTTGACCATGGGCTTGTTGTCCATGATCGTGGCTGCCGCCGGACCACCCGCGTTCACCATGCCCACCGGCAACACGTTCAACGCCGACGGCGCCGCGCCGAACGTGCACATCATCTGTGCACCCGATGACACCAAAATGCCCATCAGGCCGCGGCCTCCGTGGTTGTGGTGGCCGACACCACCCGCGCGTCACCCGCAACATAGGAACCCACCACTGCACCGCGATCGGGGAAGACCAGCACGCAGACGACGGTTCGGTCCTCGTCCTTGTTCCAGCCATCGAAACTGGGCAGCAGGTACGACACGAACAGCCCGTCGGCCAGCGTCAGGCCGAACTCTGACTGGAGTTGGGCGAGGCAGGCGGCATCGGCCCACAGCGCCAACTCGGCCGCACCGGGGTATGCCGACTCCGTGCTATCGACGAGTGCGAACACCTCTTGGGTATGCGGCTCTGCGCACGGCACCAGCGACACGGAATCGATATCACCCTCGGCATCGGCCGCATCGATGCAATCGCCCGCGCGGAGATCAAATACCGACCATGACCCGGGGGCGATCACCTCGCCGGACTCGGCCCGGATTTCTGCTGCTCCGCCACATCCGACCAGCAGCCCGACCCCGAGAAGTACGCACGACAACGCTCCCACACGAGTCGATCTCGGGGTACCCGGATGCAACCGGGTGAAGGGCATGCTGGCCACGTGGCACACACTTCTTCGGTGGGGAAACGCTCCGCGCATACGTTTCACAACGTTTCCACAACAGATGTCACACGCCCAGATGGCAGACTCGCCACATGCTGGCCGCAGATCCGTCACCACAGCACCCGACATCGGTGGGTACAACAACGTCGGCGCTGCTCCATGATCTGCGTGGCCCGCTGCATGCCGTGATCGGCAGATTGGACCTCGCCGCGGGTGGCCTCGACCCCACCGACGTCGACACCGCCCGCCATATTGCCGCCGCGCGCACAGCCGCCACCCACATGGCGGAACTGATCTCCGACCACCACGGTGCAGAGCCGGCGAGCCTGGCCACAATCATCGCCGACGCCGTCACAATCGTCGAGGCGCTGCACCCCGATGTCGTGATCACCGAAATCGGCGAAGCGGCCAAGATCGTCCTCGGTGACCACCTCGCCGCTGTCCGGACCTTCGTGAACCTGATGACGAACAGCGCGCGACACGGGTCGCGCACCCTCACCATCACCCACGTGATCGACCCACCAGCGATCGACATCGACGACACCGGACCCGGAGCACACACGACCGACATCGGTGACGGGCTGACGCTCACTTTGTCCATTGCCGCAAATCTCGGCCTCACCGCGCGTCCCTCACCCGCCCAGGGCTGGCGGCTGATGCTGCCCTGACCGGTCCATCCCCGCGCACCGCCACAACCACAGGTGGTCGGCGATGTGCGACACTTGACGTGTGGCCGACATGAAATCCCTCATCCGCCGGCAGGTGCGCAAGCACTCACCCGAGTTGGCCAACCTCGACAACAAGCGACGCCGAATCAGTGGACAGGCGCGCCGTTACAAGGGCAAGGTCAACCGCTACGGACGCGACATCAAGATGCCGAAGGGGTTCAAGCCGCCCCGCGGAATGAAATTGGTGAACCCCGCAACCGCCGGATCAGCCACCACCGATGCCGACACCGAGTCCGATGCCCACACCGCCAGCGACACGCCTCCCGCCGACAACGGCAATCGGCGACTGATCATCATCGCTATTGCCGTCGTCGCTATCTTGGCCGTGCTCACGGTGATCGGCCTCGTCGTCATCCCACGAGCCGTGGACTGGTGGCAGGATCGCGGCACCGACGAGAGCGCAGCAACCACCACGGTTGCCACCACCGCTGCGCCAACCACCACCGCTGCCGCGCCGACTACCACCGTGCCCATCGTGACAATCACCACCTGGGGGCCCGGCAGTTGCGTGACCGTCACCGATGACCTGGCTCGTCCGTCCACCTGCGACGACGCCACCCTCGTGGTCACCGCCGTCACCGACCATCCGGATGCACCGCTGACATCCGACGAGATCACCGACGCGCAGACCATCCTCGCCAACCTCGGCGTGGACATCACCATCGATGGCATCCTCGGTCGTCAAACACTCACCGCGCTCGATGCCGCCACGCTCACCGCGGGGCTCGGCACCGACGTCGACGATCACGCCAAACTCGCGGTGATCAGATCCATCGGCATTCCCGGCGGCCTGGATCCTGACGGTCCGCGACCGTTGCAGACCACCCCAGACGTCTGTGGCGACGGGTCAAGTTGGGTGGCAACCCCAGACGATGTGCTCTGCCTCGGCAGTCGCTGATCAGGGACCGACCGTCGGCACATCCACCGCGGTCTCCGCCCCCGGTGACGGACGCACCGACACCGACGACAACACCGTCGTCGGATCAACAGGGTCAACGATGACCACGACGTAATCGACCGGTGCAGCGAAATCGGTGAGGGTAAACGTGCCATCCGACGCCGTCGTGGCCACCGCCACCGCCGTCGACGCCGGGCCTGCCGCATCGGGCACACGATGCAGCCGCACCGTGAGCCCAGCGGCCGCCTCGATCACGGGCTCAGGCTCTGCATCGTCATCGTCGCCCTCACCATCGGGAAGAACTACAACCGCCCGCTCTACGGTGCCGACCACCGTCGCCACCGGACCAACGGTCACATCGACCACCACCGGACCCGGATCGACAATCGTGTCGGGCACCGTCACCTCGACCACCTCGGTGGTGGCACCCCGGCGCTCCACACTCAAGGTGTACCGACCCGGCGCCACACCACCCATGCCGAACGCGCCTGCGGGTGCGGTCACCGTCATGGTCCGAACCACACGCACCCCATCGGACAGGGTCACTTGCGCACCGGCGACCGGAGTGCCCGCAGCGGTCACGACCGTGCCCGTCACCAATGAGGTCGCCGGAACCACTCGAAGAACAAGATCACCGCGTCGCGGTATCTCGCGGGAGATCTGCACCTGCTGTGCCGCAGCCCGGCCAGACTCGGGCGCCACGGTCACGCTGTAATCGCCCGGCAGCGCCAACCCTTCAACTCTGAATCGCCCCGCGTCCTCACCACTGCCATCGACCGACACCGCCGTGCGCTGCACGCCATCAGCGGTGACCCGAACAACGACGCCTCCCACGCCAACACCAGAAGCGTTGACAACCCGACCGGCGATTGAACCGGTAGCGGCTGCCAACTCAACATCAACCGAGGCCGACCCACCTGCTGCAACCGACACACTCGCGGTCTCGGTCGCCAAACCGTCGGCACGAACGGTCACGTTGTACGTCGCCGGTCCGCCGAGGCCTCCAATGCTGAATGACCCAACCGCCCCCTCGGTCAGGCTGACCGTTCGTCGTTGCACCGTGCCGTCGCCGACGATCACTTCAGCGCCACCCACCGGGCCAAGAGGGCCCGACACCGTGCCGGTGACCGTCGCGTCCGCACCGAGCACCGTGAGCAGCACCTGATCCACCCGCTCACCTGCCCCAACGGAGAGTCGATGTGCCAGCACGTCCTCACCACCCCTGCGAACAACAAGGTCATACTCAGCTGGTGCCGCAAGTCCCGACAGACGGAACGCGGTGCTATCGAGAACCCCCGTCACCACCCGTGCAGTTGGTGCATCCACCACCGGCCGAGCCAGCACCTCGAATGTGCCCTCTTCGGCACCGGCGACACGGCCGCTGATCTCTGCAACCTCACCCACCATCACCAAATCGGCAAGTTCCAACCGTGTCGACGACGCGACATCGCCGGGCGCGACCGACACCGCAACCGCATCCCCATGGCGGCTGACACCACCGGAGAACACGGTCTCAAAACCCGGAGCTGTCGCACGCAGAACGATGTCGCCCGTCGGCACTCCGCGAACCCGGGCCACACCGTCGGCATCGCTTGCGGCTGCGGCCAACACAACGACCGGGTCCGAGGCGGCCAGGGCCTCCACCCGCGCCCCCACGACCACTTGGCCGGTTGCTGCTGATCGCACCTGAGCCACCATCACCGCACCCGGGGTGCGCACCGCCTCCACCGGACGTGGTGACACGAGCTCATCGGCCACGGCAGGCTCGGAGTCGCCGCGAAAGCGATCGAGTCCGTCGGCCAGAACAATGCCGGCAGATGCGACCACGAGGGCCAGCGCGACGAGTAGCGAAGCAACGACCCCAAGGACGGGTCGACGCACCACGGGAACGTCAATGGTCACATCGGTGCCCGCATTCACTCCCAGCGTGACAATGGAACGACGGGGGCGACCAACCACCGGTCGGTCGCCCGTGATCGACACCCCAAGTGTGCGCATCGCACCGGGTTCGATCTCGACCCGTGAACGCTCGAACGACACCTCCAAAGCGCCACGTGGATCGCGCGCAACCGGCGCAACGATCACCGGCGACGCTGCATCGCTGGTCACCACCAACCCCACTCGCGACCGTCGGCCCCCATCGGCGATGGAGGAATCGGTGGTCACCCTGACCGGTGGTCGCTCGACAACGGTCACCGGCAGCCGTTCATACACCTCTCTCCCACCGGCATCGACGGAGGTAACCGCCACCACGAACAAGAAATCACCGCTGGGATGATCTGCTGGCACCGACACCGTGGCTGTGACACCTACCGACCCTGATGCCGGCACAGTCGGGGTGGCATCGTCGAATGTGACCCACCCGTCGGGCGGGCCGAGCACCGCAACACGCACCGGTTGCGCCACCGGAGTTGCGTCGGTGTCGACGATGCTGATGTTGACGCTTGCGGTGGCTCCCGCAACGATCTCCAACGAGCCAGGACGCACGCCGATGAACATCAGGACTCCACCGACGTGATGCTCAGGTCCACCACAAGTTCTGACCCCACCACAACATCGACCAGAGTCGACGCAAAACGGCCGTCTGGGGTGGTGACACCGATGGTGTGCACACCAGGCGACACGTCGGCGATTGCGTAGGCACCCGCTGGGTCATCGGCACTGACCGCGGTACGCATCACCCGGCCATCGTCAACCGTGACCACCAGCCCGCCGGTGCCCACACCATCGACGCGCACCACACCGGTGACTGCCACCGTGGCCCGTTCAAGAGTGACCAGCACCTCATCAGCACCGTCTCCGGTCACAAGATCGATCGCAACCGTGGCAGCCACATACCCCGGGGCCGACACGCCAACCGTGTAGGTCCCGGGCACCTCCACTCCAGAAATGCGGAACGAGCCAGCAGGCCCATCAACGGTTGCCGTGCTCGACGAGGTGGCCACCCGTTCGAGATCACCACCGCGCAGCACCACCCGTGCGGAGCCGACCGGCAGACCCTGCGCATCGAGCACGCGTCCGCTCACCACACCACGAGCCGCGGTGAGTACCACATCGTCGAGGGCCACCTCACTACCCGCGTCAACGTCGACCGCGCGGGACACCGTCGCATACCCGTCAGCGGTGAACACAACGGTGATCGTTCCCGGCGCGCCGATATCGCTCACACTCCACGATCCGGTGACCGCGTCACTGCTCGAGCGGCGTTCCGTACCGTCACTCAGCACCGTGATCGACACCCCACCCAGTGGCGCACCAGAACTATCGATCGTGCGTCCGAGCAACGTCGCCGGCACCGCTTCGAGGCGCAGTTGCGGCACCAGATATGCCTCGTCGGCATCGGTGCTGAATGACGTCGACAATGGAACGTGGCCCGGCGCGGTGAACTCCAGACGGTGACGACTAGGAGATATGACCCCATCGATGCGCCCCCGGGCACGCCCATCATCATCGACCTGCAGCGATCCGGACAACACCTCCGACGAGCCGACCGTCGTCAGCTCGTAGCTCACGGCCTCGACCGGAGCATCCACCGCCACGACCACCTCCGCCGACGATGTGCGGCCGGCCATGACCACCGTGTCGATGTCGATGTCGGTGGCCGGAATCACCACCTCAGTGATCTCGATCGCATCGAATCCTGGACGGGAGAAGCGGAACAGATGCGTGCCTCCGGCAATTCCCGTGACTGTCCACCGGCCATCGGCATCGGTTGCTGTGGTGGCGACCGATGCCTGGGACCCGTCACCGAGATCGCGGAACACGTCGACCACGACCGACGCGAGTGGCACCTCACTCGCGGCATCGATGACCCGACCGTCGACCACCGCCGTTGGCTGCACCTCGGCAACGCCGGCGACGAATCCAGGTGGCACTCGTTTGCCAGTGACCTCACGGTCTGCGAGGCCCAGCACCACCAACGCGGTCACTCCGGCGACCACTGCAACACAGCCAGCGACCGCTGCACGCACGACAGAGCGACGCACCCGTGGACGGTGCATGAACGTCACGAACTCCTCAACAGGTGCAACTCCGTCGGCCACTGCCGACACCCCGATGAGGCGTCGCACCGGTGTACCGACCCGGCGAGCCGGTGCCGTGATCGTCACGTCCACATCGCGTCGCTCTCCGGCCAACAAACGCGAGTGCGTGATCGACAACCGTGACTGGGTCTCACCGGCGGGGTCACGCGTGGAGTACTGGACCTCGAGTGGGGTGTTTCCCGTGTTGGTGACCGTGGCCGTGGTCGCCGCGCCCACATGACCCGCAACCACTGACGGTGCAACCACTAAACGCATCGACGGTGCCGGACCAACCACCAACCGAAGGCGATGCACCGCCACGTCATCTGGGTCGCTCACCGAGGTGGCGCGCAGCACCGCATCGTGCTCCCCGGCGACCACGTCATTGCCGACATGGACCTCGACGGTGGTCACCACCGTCTCGGCATGTGAGACCCGCACGACCGGCTGTGACGAGGTCAGCCAGGCCGTTCCGGGCAGGTCGACGGACATCGTGAACATTCCCGCCGTCGGCCGGTCATTGTGCAGTTCAACCGCGAGACGCGAGGGGCGACCGGGACGGAGGTCGATGCGGGTGTGGTCAAGACCGATCTGCATGACCACTCAGCAGTCGTTGTATTCGAAGGTCCGATTCTCGCCGGCTGTCATACCGACCACCGTCAGGTCGGCTGGGTCCGGGGAGCCGTCCGTGATACTGCCGTCGTCACCGACGATCCTGAACGGTTCACCCGACGACACGAGATCGAGATCGATTCCTCCGACCGTGCCATATCCGAACGAGTAGCAACCACCCCTGAGACTGAGACCATCGACGTCGGCTGCAGAGGTGCCGATGCTCACACCATCGACGGTCCGTAGTGCTCCCGCAGCGTCGGTTTGCGACCAACCCACAAGCACCAGTTCGGCCGGGCTCGGGCCACCCGCCTCGACGCAGAACTCATTCTCGAAACACGTCTGTCGGCCGTAGGGGTAGGCAAATGAGAAGTCACCGAATTCGTCGACGTACCTCGAAGCACCCATCACTGGATAGGTGTGGGCGGTGTCCGACAGCGTCGGCCCCAGCACCGCAATCAGAACATCGAGCACCGGCGCAATCCCCATTCCGAAGCTCAATGGACCGACGGTGTCGGGCCCCACGAACATCGTCGCTGCAGTCGGCAGTGTGGTGGTCGTCGTGTCAGCCACCGTGGTGGTCGGCACCGTGGACGACGGCGCAACGATGTCGGCAACCGGCGTGGTCGTGGCCACCGCAACCGACGTCGCGGGAGCCGGCGGCGCATCGGTTGCTGTCACCGATGCTGCCGTGATGGCCGTCGACGACTCGGGGGCCGACGTGACGATCACTGCCGACGGTGCGTCCTCTGATCCACAGGCACTCATCACCACCGCTACAGCGGCACTCACAAGAAACAGACGGCCAGCCACGACACCAGCCTCGCACCTCACCCGACCGAACACCGACATCACCTCGGGTCACTCAGCGGGAATCTCGCCGTGCACCCACACGGCCGAGCCACGCGGCATGAGATCCTCCGACCAGATCCAATCCATCGCCGCGGTCGACACGCGCACACAGCCATGCGAGGCCGGATAGTCCGGAATCGAATAGGACCCGTGAACCGCGATACCTCCGTTGAAGTACTTCGGCCGGTAGATCGAACCAAGGTCACCGTCCCACCAGCCCTCTACACGTTCACGATCGACAGTGAACAGGCCGGGATCGGTGATCGAATCGCCCTGCTCGATCACCGATGGGTCGTTCTGATTCGGCTCCTCGTACGGGATCTCCGAACCGGTTGACACATTCAGCACCCACCGCGTCGACCCCTCGACGATCACAAACCCCAGTTGCAGCGACTTGTCGACCTCGAACAGGGTGCCAGCCTCCGCGCGACCGATCGGCCGTTCGATCGGCCCGGACAGAAGGTCCGCCGTGGCTTGGTCAACCTCACCAGACGTCGTCAGGCCGTGATACTTCTGGAACGCCATCGTGGCTTGACGGCTCGTGACACCAAATTCACCATCGGTTGACTGCAACCAGAAACCGAGATCCACGAGACGCTGCTGGACTCTGGCCGCCTCCGGACCCGAGTCAGTGCCGATTGCGACAAGAGGCTGCGCGAGTGGTGACACCATCTGGGTCTCGCGCTCGGCGATGGTGGTCGTCGGGGCAGCAGTGGCGGTGGTCGTTGTCGATGCCGGGGCGACAGAACTGGTTGTCACAATTATCTCCGGTACCTGAACCACCACGACCTCGGCCTGGGCCTCAGGCTCAATCAACGTGACCGCCACCGGTGCCGCCGCACTACTGATCATGGCGGCGCCGCATCCCACGAGCACGAGGGCACCCACGGGAACCGCGGTGAACCACAGAGTGGATGGACGGTGACGCATCGTGGGCTCAACGCTAGAACGCCCGAACCTCGCAATGCCGTCATTGGTGCGCTCTCGCGATGCATCGTCGCCCAATCGTCATGATGTCGCCCTCCAACAGCGGCGTATGACCAACAATCTGGTATCGATTTTTCACGACATCCGATGTCGATGAAGGGGGCGTCATGGGATACGAGCGACATATCAATCATGAACTCAGTGTCATGGGATGCCCCATGTCGCTCGACGAGGTCGACCTCTTCGGTGACGGCGCTCAGGAGCACTGGTACGAGGCGTACGAGATCCTTCACCGGGATGCACCGGTGCTACGCATTCCGGGCGGCGGCATCACACCAGGCAGCGATGCCTTCGTGCTCACCAAACACGCTGACATCGAGATGGTGGTGCGCGACCCGGATCGATTCATCAGCCTGACCACCGCACGTCTGCGCCAACTGAGCGAGCAAGGCCTCAGCCCCGAGGAGGTCTACGCCTCCCAGCACAACTTGATGTACGCGTCCATGCTGTCGTTGCGACCCACGCAAGAGCTCTACAACCGGCACCGGCGAGAACTGACCGATCCCTGGGTGGGACCCGGAGCATTACGACATCGCGACATGATCACAGCGCACGCAAATGATCTGGTCGACGCATGGATCGACAATGACGACGTCGAGTTCATTTCCCAGTTCGCCCGGCCGCTGCCGCAGCGGGTGATGGCCACCATTCTCGGCTTCCCCCTCGAGGACATTCCCCTCCTGGCCGAGTGGGGCGATGCTGTGGTCACGCCCTTCGTGCATGGCACCGGCCTGCGACATGAACTCACACCAGAGCAGAACGCCGAGATGGTGGCCCGTCTCGACGGCTTCCAGGACTACATCTACGACCATGTGACCGCGAAGCGCCGCGACCCTCAAGACGACATGGTGAGCTTCCTCTGCGGGGTGCACTACGAGGCCCTGGATCGGCCTCTGACCGATCTTGAGATTGCCGGCATCGTCCACGCGATGATCATCGGTGGGCTCGAGACCACTCAATACGCCCTCGAGGAGCAGGCCCAGCTGATGTGCGAGCACCCCGGCCTCTTCGACGGTCTTCGCACCGACCGCAGCCGACTGCGCAACTTCGTCGAAGAGGGAATGCGCATGCGCTCACCCACCCACGGTCTGTCCACACGGATGACCGCGCACGATGAAGTGTTTCAGGGGGTCGACGTACCGGCGGGTTCGCTTCTGCATCTACGTTTCGGTGCTGCGAACGTGGACCCCGAAGAGTTCGAATGCCCCTTCGACCTTGACCTCGAGCGGCGGGCGATCACCCGACACCTCACCTTCTCTGCCGGGCCAAGGGTGTGCCCGGGCGCAAACCTGTCGCGCATCGAACAACAGGCCGCGTGGGGTGTGCTGCTCGACCGGTTGGATGCCGTGGCCTACAGCGACGACAACGACTGGATGCACCAACCCGGCATCATGTTGGGCACACTGCGCCTGAACCTGCGCATCCAGCGCGCCGCCGAACCCCGAGATCTAGGCATCGGACGTTCGTCGAACTAAGCATCACCGGGCACAACCAGGCCGAGGTCCTCACAGGTCACCGTGTGACGCGGCACCTCGGTGGCGTGAAGAACGCCAACATCGTCCACCCCCAACGATGCGCGCAACCGCGCCGTGACCTGGCCGGCATCGATCCCCGCCGCACCGAGGTCGCTGAGCGACGGTGCGCCAAAGCGTTTTGCCAATCGACGACCCTCCGCATCGACAACGAGCGGCACATGCCAATACTCCGGCGTTACCAGTCCGAGTCGTTGCTGGAGATGGATATGGCGTGGCGTCGATGAGAGCAGGTCATCACCACGAACCACCTGGGTGACACCTTGGTCTGCATCGTCGACCACGACGGCGAGGTTGTAGGCGGGAACACCATCGTTGCGTTGCAGCACCACATCATCGACCGCACCGGTGTATCGACCGGCGATGACATCGTCGACGGTGTAGACCTCGGCCGCGGTCCGCAATCGCAGAGCCGGTCGCCGACCCTCGCGTTCAAATTCCTCACGCCGTCGACGAGAGAGCTTGCGACACGTACCGGGGTAGGCACCGTCGGGCCGGTGGCCGTGTGGCGCCGACGCGGCGGTGGCGATCGCCGCGCGAATCTCCCGGCGACTGCAGAAACACTCATAGACCTCCCCGGCAGCATGGAGTGTGGCAATGGCGTCGCGATACAGCTCGAAACGCTCGCTCTGTCGCACCGGTGGCAGATCCGACACCACACCTACCGCTGCAAGATCAGCGAGCTGGCCCTCTTCGTGGGTGCGGTCGTACTGCACGCGGTCGAGGTCGTCCACCCGGATCAAAAACGCCAGGTCGGCGCCACGCGCCGCCGCTGCCGCTGCGACCGCTGTCCGCAGATTTCCCACGTGCAGCTCCCCGGTGGGAGACGGAGCGAAGCGACCAGCCACATCACCATTGTGCGCGCCAGGTCAGACACATGGGAGCATCCAGGGGTGCGACCACGACGACGCACCACTGGGCCATCGATGCCGCGCAGCGGGCACCTCCCCGATCGCCGGCAGCGAATGGCGATCATTCTCGACCGGGACGGGGCGACGTGTGTGTGGTGCGGGCGCGCCTTCGATGACCGTCACGTCCAGCCCACCACTGAACACCTCGTACCGCGTATCAAGGGCGGACCGAGTTGGGTGGAGAACGAGGTCGCGGCCTGCCGACGATGCAATGGTGAACGTGGGCATCGCACCCTCGGGGAATTTCTCGACGAATGTCGAGGTCTCGGACGCGATCCCGATCTCGTACGCATCATCACCTGCCTCGACAACCTCAACGCCGCCATCAGTCAGCGCGGTGGCCAACGACGTGCCCGCCCCTACATCGCATCTCAATTACGGCGACTCCGCAATGCATGACCCAACCTCGCCCATCGACGAGGCGATCTAGTCTCACAACGTGGAGTGCCCGTCGTGTACCACCGTTGCCGAGGAGAGCTCCGCGCGTTTCTGCACCTCGTGTGGAGCACGTCTCTCCACAACCGGCACCCTCACGAGCAGCCCGTCCGACAGCAGCGACGATGCGACAGGTCAAGTGACCATTGTTCACGACACCTTCACTGATGAGCTGCCGACTCATCTGCCTGACGATCGGATCGGTTCGCCACCGCCGGAGGTGTGGGCTGGCATGGCAGCCACCGGCATCGATGGTGCACCCGAATGGGGTGACGACCGACCCTTCGACGACACGATCGACGACCAACCGGTGGGGGGTATCACCCTTGCAGGACTGGTTGCCGACGTCATCGCCACCGAATCCGACCCAACACCGAGCACCGACACCGGCCGAGAACCCATTACTGACGACGCTCTCCCCTCGGTTGGCGGTGACCACGGCACGGCACCACGCCGCTCATCTCGGCCACGGCCACAACGCGCGATTCCCAGCGCCGTCGCCGGCATCCTCACCGCAATTGCTGTCACCATCGGAGCAGCTGTTGACCTCCTATCGGTGAGTTCAACGGCCACCGGTGATCTGCTGCGTACCGCGATCTCCAACGGCTACCGCAGTGGCACCTGGCACGCTGATGATCTGTCGAGCGGGGCAACGTGGGCAGCGGTGATCTGTGCCGCCGGGCTGGCCGCCGGTGCGGTTGGTTCAGCACTCGGTGTTCGGTGGGCACCCGGCTTGGTTGCTGGATCGGGCCTCAGCGCCACCGGTCTGTGCGCCGTTCTCATCGCGTTGGCTCAGTCGCCGATACGAGCCGCCGAAAGTGTGGCCGGTCGAGCGAACGGAGGGGCCGTTGTCGAGGTGACCATTACCCGTGAGGTTGGATGGTGGACACTGCTGATCGCCGCCGGAGCCGGCCTTGTGGCGTTTTTCGGTTCGCTCGACGATGTTGCAGCCGATTACCGCAATGACGCGAACCCGATCGTGGCTGCGATTGGCGCATTCTGCGCCCTCGCCGCTGCGGCAGGGCCCACGCTCGCCACCTCCGACGCCTCGTGGCTCGACAATCTCACCGTGAATGCCACAACCACCGGATGGGACCTCATCACGATCATCGCCCGATCAACACAGTTGATCGGCATCGCGACCGCTGGGGTGGTGGGATTTCTCATCGTGCGCCGCTCCGGACTGGCGATGGCCGCGGGCATGGTGGTGCCGTCGATGGTGCTGCTGCTCACCGCCTGGGTCGACATGGGAACAGACCCCGTCGGGCCCGGTCTGCACAACCCCGGGAGCACCCCCGCCGACGTCCACCCGGTCACTCTGGTTGCACTGGTGGCATGTGCGGCCACGCTGGCGGTCGCCGGCGCGATCGCCTACGACCGCAGCGAGCACGACCGACTCGACTGAGTCAGCATGCGCAACCGACCATCAATCGAGCGCGGTCACGCCCACGCCGAGTCGCGCACCGACCATCATCAGGTTCGCAGCCATCTCGGCGCGCTTCTGTTCGAACCGTCCCGTGATGAACTCGTGCTCGCGTTCCGGGTACTTCTCGATGAGCGGGTCGAGCCCGCTCATACCCGGCCCCAGCTGGAAGGTCTGTACAACGGTCGTCCCGGACGCATCGGAGGAGAGTTCGTACCCCCACCAGGCCAGCGGAGGGTCGTTGACCGCCCACCGCAACGACCGTGGGGCATCGCATGCAACAAGAGTGCACGTCGTCGTCCACTCCCCCATGTGGTCATTGCGATTGTGCCCCAAGAACACCGCCCCGACCGCAGGGCCATCGGCTGGTGCAACCCACTCGACCGCGTGCAATTCACCCGAGCCATCGATGGGAAGCGAGATATCGCTGATCACGGCCCAGACCTGCGCGATGTCGGCGGCGACAATCGCTCGGGCTGACACCGATGGATTGTCCGCACGACGCATCTCCGACGGGCTCATGCTCCACCGGCCAAGATCTCGTTGCGGTACGAGTGGGTCCCATCGAATCTCGACAGCAGGTAGTCACCGGTGACGAGTGGGGCGTGACGGGCCGGCACGGCGTCGCCCTGACATGTCGGTAGGCACTCGATGCGCGTGTGGAACCCCGGTTCAACGAAGAACGGGATCGAATAGCGATCGACATCGACGGGGTTCACCACCCGATGAGGATTCGACACGTAGTGGTCATTGGTCCAGATCGCCATCAGATCGCCGAGGTTCACAACGGCATGACCCGCCGGCACCACGATGTCGACCCACTCACCGCCACGGGTCATCACCTGAAGTCCTCCAATGCCGTCGTCGCACAGCACGGTGACACTTCCGTAGTCGGTGTGGGTACCACACCCCGGTTGGCCGGGGGCCGGCGTCACCCGAGAGGTCGGCGGATAGTGCAGCATTCGCAAGTGGTACATGAACGGGTCACGACCGCCTGCAGATCCCACATGTTCAAAGTGGTCGGGGTGCAACCCGAGCGCGAGTGCCACCCCACGGTGGGCGCGCAGGCTCGCCTCCTCAGCCGCTGCGAAATACGCCGACCAGGCGTCGGCGAAACCCGGCAGGTCGGGCAGGCGATTCGGGCCGTGTAGCGGTGTGCCCGCACGAACCTCGGGGTGATCCGGCCCGTGATGAACACCGGAGTCGATGGTTTCTTTGAGGTCACCCACCCGTGCGACATCAAGGTCGTCGGTACCCGCGAGCGCCCCGTCGAGTGCTTCGGCGGCGATGCCCACGTATCCACGGTGGCAGTCACTGCCGGCGATGGAAATCCGCTCCTTCTCCTCGGTCGGCAAAGCGAAGAAGTCCCGCATCTGTTCCAGAAGTGCCGACTTCACATCATCGGTGATGCCGTGGCCGACGGTGAGAAGAAACCCCATCTCCCGGCACGTCGTATCGATGATTCGTGCTTGCTCCAGAGCAGCCGCGGACGCGTGGTCGGCACCGGTGGCGAACGGAGAGAGATCCACGGTGACGATGTCCATATGACCGACCCTACTGTTGGGGCGTCAGGTCACCGTGACGGCAACGGCGACGCCACAGCGACGACCGCCACCGTGGCTGGCACCAACGCCGCGAGGCGCACCGTGGTGGTGAACGACCCCGTCGCATCGGCGATCAGTGAGAACGCATAGGGCGCCAGCGCCGTGGACACGACCATCACCGAGGTCATGCGCCCGCGCCATGTGCCGAGGACTCCCGCCGGAATCCATCGCGCGATCAGTGCGCCCTCGCTCGCTGCAGTCGCGGCCGCGGCCATGCCCACAGCCACCCCGTACGCCGCGGCGCTGAGCGGGGATGACACCCACCCGATGGACACGGCCGCAAGGGCGAGGACCGCCATATTGCTTGGCACGACCACGCGGGCAGGTACTCGGTCCACAAGTCGCCCCACGACCAACGCCGTCACCACGGAGGCCAAGCTCTGCGGTACGAAGTTGCCCGCGGCCGACGACGACGACAGTCCCCGTTCACCCAAGATGGCGATCTGATGGAACCCAAGACCGGTGGCGACAAACCCGGCCGACACAAAGCCAGCGGTCACCACCGCCCAACCCCACAGCGCATCACGCGTCAGTCCTGAGGCCTCGTCGCCATCGGCATCGTGTTCGGCGCCAGCCTCGGTGCCGGCACCGATTCCATCGGACTCCAATCGAGCGATGCGACGCGACATCGTGAGCCCGACCACGGCGACAATCCCTGCAAGCACCCACCACGCGGCCCGCCACCCAAGCGCATCAATCAGGCGATCGCCGAGCAGCGGGGTGGCAGGAATGGCCGAGCCACCCAGGGCGGTCAGCGCACCGAGCGCAGCACCGCGACGCTCCCGCACTGCTTTGGCAACGAACACCGACGCGGACAGCGGCATACCGGTCTGCCCGAACGATCGCAGGCCGTAGATGGCAACGCTAAGCATCACGATATTCATTGACGCCGACGCGAGTAGGAGGGCCGCCATGAGCGCGGTACTGACCAGCCGCAAGCCTCGCCCCACACCAACCCGATCGAGCCGACGGCCAAGCCACCCACCGGTGGTACTCGCCGCCAAGGTGCCCACGAGATAGGCAAAGGTCAACGTATTTCGGCTGACGTCGAGGGCCTCGGTGAGCGGATCGACGAACACGGAGAAACCCGCCGTCTGCCCTGGCCCCGACAACGCGATCAGCACCGCGCCCGAACCGATCACGTGACGTCGACGACGACGGAGCAGATTGTCGTCAGTCGTTGTCGCCACCGTGCCTCCACCGAGATCAGACGCCGGTCGACGCCCCGCGCGACGCTAACGCCACACCTGTTGCGCACACGACACCGTCATCGATCGGCAAGACTTCCGCGATGGGCCTCTACAGCGCACGTGTTCTCCCGCGGCTGATTGATCGTGCCTGTGGGTCGGCACAGCTTGCCAAGTGGCGCGGCCTCGTCGCCGAGGGTCTCTTCGGTGACGTGGTCGAGATTGGATTCGGTTCCGGTCTGAACGTGCCGGTCTACCCCGCAGATGTACGACGGGTGTGGGCAGTGGATCCGTCGGTGACCGCGCGCCGTCTCGCCGCCGAACGCATCGCCGCCTCACCAGTGGATATCGAACATGTGGCCCTGCACGGCGAATCGCTGCCCCTCGACGACGCCACATGTGACGGGGCACTCACCACATTCACCCTCTGCACCGTGTCGGATCCAGCGGCAGCACTCGCCGAACTGCACCGGGTGCTGCGGCCGGGTATGCGCCTGCACTTCCTCGAACACGGTCTTTCGCCCGATGCTCGAGTCGCCGCATGGCAACACCGCATCGACCCGATCCAACGGCGTATCGCCGATGGCTGTCACCTCAGTCGAGATCCCGTCGCCATGATCTCTGCGGCCGGTTTCGAGGTGCTCGATCACCATTCACGGTATGTGCCACGAGCACCGCGCCCCTGGGGGTGGTTCACCGGCGGCGTGGCTCGCCGCCTCTGAACCACCACGGTCAGATCAGGACAGAATTCGTTCCATGATCGCGGCCGCCCTCAACGTGGCCACATCCCCGAGCGGGTGTCCGATCAATTGAATGCCCATCGGGAGCCCGGTGTCACCGCGCCCGACCGGCAGCGACACTGCAGGCAGCCCGGCAAATGTTGCGTACAGCGTGACCTCCATCCAGCGGTGGTAGGTATCCATCTCTCGTCCACCCACCCGTTCGGGCCAGCGCTGCTCCACCGGAAAGGGCCACACCTGAGCGGACGGCACGGCGAGCACGTCCACATCGGCCAGCGCCGCCATCATCGCCCCATAGAAGCGT
>Ga0181595_10000536_pt1 | contig 41804 bp, 40 predicted proteins | sample 041ome_7_FD_145604 | JGI IMG/M metagenome (GOLD analysis project Ga0181595, IMG submission 145604) | Coastal salt marsh microbial communities from the Groves Creek Marsh, Skidaway Island, Georgia - 041401AS metaG (spades assembly) | ecosystem: Environmental > Aquatic > Marine > Intertidal zone... | reverse complement strand
TCAAATCCAAGTTTTGATAATAGTCTTTTAGATGGATATGCAGCCAAAAGTTCAGATATTAAAAAAAATAAAAAACTAACTATTATTGGAAAACTATCTGCTGGTGAAAATAAAAAAATTCCCTATACCAAAAATGCTTGCTTTCAAGTTGCAACAGGATGTCCTGTTGAAAAACCATATGATTGCATGATACCTTATGAACAAGTAGATCGTGAAGAAAATTTTATTCTTTGTAAAAAATCAATTCGACCCTATGAAAATATCAGAAAAGCTGGATCTGATTATAAAAAAAAATCATTAATTTTACCAAAAGGTTCTAAGATTAGTGCATCACAATTATTAGCAGTCAAAACATTGGGAATTTCAAAAATTAAAGTTTTTGCAAAACCAACCATTGTTTTATTTTGTTCTGGAGATGAAATCTCAGATAACCCAAGTGCTACTGACAAAACTGTCAACGGGATCTCAGAATATTTTAATTCTTTTAAAGATATATACAATTTTAACTTTTCTTATCTTGGAATTGTTAAAGATAATGCTAAAGATCTGCAAAAAATTTATAACCAATTAAAAAAAAATAAAAAAGAAAATATAATTTTTGTAAGTACGGGTGGAGTATCCATGGGTCATAAAGATTTTATTCCCTCTATGTTAACTAAATATTACTATAAAATAATTTTTCATAAAATGAACATGAAGCCAGGAAGACCAACCTTGTTTGCCAGAAAAAATAGTAGTTTTTATTTTGGCTTACCTGGAAATACAATTTCAACCATTGTTGGTTTTCATTTTTTAATTATGCCACTTGTTCGCAAATTACAAAATCTATCATTTCAATGGAAAACTGGAATTTTAAATAACAACCAAAGTAAAAATAAAAAAATGTCTTTATTTTTACGAGGAAATGTAATGAATAAAAAAATTAATATATTACCAGGCCAAGAGTCTTATAAAATCTCAACCTTAGTGAAAGCAAATTGCTGGGTACTACTTGATCAAAAAAAATCTTTGGTTAAAAAAGGATCAAACGTAAAATATATCAATTATGAAAATTAAAATTGAATTGTTTGGTGCAGCCAGAGATTTTGCCGATGACAATATTCTAGAGCTAACAATTGAAAATCAAACAAACATTAAAGGGATAAGAGAAAATCTTCTAAATTGGCTTAAAAAAAAACATCCAAATAATGTTAATTATTCAAATATAGTTAACAATTCAGCTTTTTGTAACGAAAATAATGAAATAATTCATGATGATTACTTGGTTTCAAAAGAACAAAAGCTTTGTATTATTCCACCGATTGGAGGAGGCTAATGTTTCATTGCGATGTAGTTGATGTTGCTAAAAATAAAATAACCTTGGAAAAGGCGCAGCAATTTATTGAATCTCATAAGTGCGGCGCATCTCTTTTTTTTGTTGGAACTGTTCGTGACAATAATAATGATAAGATGGTAACTGGTATCACTTATGACTCTCACGATGGAATGGTAAGAAAAAGTTTTGAAGAAATTTTTACTCAAGCTATCAAAGTGTTAAAACTTGAACATCCAGTTGCTTTTGTGGAGCATGCCAAAGGATATGTTCCCTTAGGAGGTATTTCAGTAGTTATAGCTGTAGCATGCAAACACCGAAACCAGGTTTATGAATTTTCACGATATATAATTGAACAAATTAAAAAACAAACTCCGATCTGGAAAAAAGAACATTATTTAAATGAAGATGCTCAATGGCTAGATGGTCAAAAGGTCGAGGTAAAAAAATAATTCATTAATTTTTATTTTCTTTAAATAATTATTTCTAACAATAACTAAATGGATACAAATCTAATTTTTTTTTTAATCTGCACTATACCTGCAATAACTTTATATGGGGTTGCAAAATCTGGTCTTGGAGGATCAATGTCTCTAATTTCTATTCCTCTAATGACTCTTGTAATGCCGCTTAGTAAAGCGCTCGCTATAATATTGCCAATACTTATTCTATCAGATGCGGTTGCAGTTTATAAATTTAGAAAACAATTTGACTTAGATACAGTAAAACTAATGGTTATAGGTGGAGGTATAGGTGTAATAATTGGATCATTGACTTATACTCTTTTTTCAGAATCTACAATTAAAGCTCTTATAGGATTGATGGGTTTTTGTTTTACTACTCACTATTTTATTTTTAAAAGAAAAAAAATTATACCATTAAAAAAATCTTTATTAAAAGGAGGCATATCCTCCCTGGTAGCAGGTTTTGCTAGTTTTTGTGCTCACTCTGGTGGGACTCCAACTAGTATTTATTTGTTGCCTTTGCGTTTAAAAAAGGAAATCTATGTTGGTACTAGAGTAATTTTTTTTATGTTTCTTAATTTAATTAAATTACCTTTTTACATTCACTTGTCATTTCTAAACTCTGAAAGCTTATTGCAGTCTGCTTTATTCTTTCCTGCATCTTTATTTGGAATATTTTTAGGATATCAAATATTAAAACGTGTAGAAGAAAAGCTATTCTATAATATTGTCTATGCTTTAATTTTAATTTCTAGCACTAGATTAATATACGAATATATATCTAGCTAACAAAGGCTCTATAGATCATAACAATGGCCCCAAGAATTATGCAAACCTCAATAATCATTGTATGTAATTTTACTCCCAGTTTATCAACAATTTTTCTTGCAATATAGGATCCAAAAATCGCAACAGCCCCTATTGTGCATCCTATAATCAAAGCATCATTGTTTAACAGTCCCAACTTTCTAAAGGAAATCATTCGTATAATAACATTAATCAAAGTAATAAATGAATCAGTTCCAATGATGCTTGCTCCTACCATGCCGTTGGCGGACAAGGCTGTAAGAAGAACTGCTCCTGGACCTAAGATTACACCGCTGATAGTTCCATATAAAATTGCCATTATACCCAGTCCAAACCAACCAATTTTTAAATTTATTTTTTTAAAAATTCTTCTTATTATAATTACAAATCCCAATCCAAATCCAAGACAAAAATAAAGCACCTTGTCAGAAACTCCTGCATAAAAATTTGTTCCCAACACGACAAAGGGTGCTGTTATTAGAGCAAAATAAAATCCTTTTATCCAAAAAATGCTATCTCTGTAATAATACATTCTTGATAGATTTGAACAAAACACAAAGACTGACATTAATGGTACTAATAATTTTATTGGGATAAAAGGAGACACAAGAATACCCAAAGTCATTCCTCCACCATAACCTGAAATTCCAGAAATAATTGAAGCAAATAAAGCTACTGTTAAAAGAATTGCAATTTCAAAAATACTTAAATTAGATGTGAAAGCATATAAATCAAAGCTTTCCATTTATTTAAAATAAATTAATTTTAGAAAAATCTGGTTTGTTAAAGATGGATTTAGTAAATTCTTGAATATTATTTATTTGTTCCTCATTTAATTTTGCATATTCTAAATTTTTTGTAAATTTACTGTCAAAATCTTTTGACGTTAAAGGCTGTTTTTTTCCACCTCTAAAACAATTTTGATGTTCAGTCACTGTACCTTCATTAGTTTCACAGATTAGAGTGCCTGTATAATTGCTAGGATATTCATTTTCAGGATCAATTTTATAATCAACTTTATTTGCTAATTCTAAAATTGTTTTATCTTTAATACTTTCTTCATTAAACTCATGCAAACCTGCATTACCTCTTAAAAAACCAACGGCTACACAATATGGAACCGAAAATTTTGCTGAATATGGAGTAGAAGGTTTTTTCTTTTCACTACTTGGCTCCCATAAACGATGCACGGTTCCCTCTCCTACCATTGCAGTAATTGATTTAATTTGAGAAGCATCCTTAATTTTTTCTTTTAATTTAATTGCGCAATCTACAAATGGCTGCGCCATAGTTCCACAAGCGTAAGGTTTGAATGCCAAGTTTTCTGTCTCCCACCTAGATCCAAGTTTATCGGTCAAATGAGAAAAGTCTCTTTTAATTTCTCTCAGAGCAAATGCTTTAAAAAAACCATGTTCGCCTTCAAATACAGTTCTTGGTCCGTAAAAGTCTGATTTTGCCATTAAAGTGGCATTCATTCCAGAGTTTGCTGCCCAACCTGGATGCACTCTTTTTGTCCATGTACCTTCTGCTAAATATTCAATAATTCCTGAAGTAAAACTTCCAGAAATACCAAGTGCGGATACCATTTGTTTTTCTGTTAAACCTAATACTGAAGACAAACCTGCGGCAACTCCAAAAGTTCCACAAACTGCCGTTGGGTGAAAACATTGTTTGTGCATAGCAGTAGGCGCAACCAAAGCAAGTCTACAAATTAATTCTGAACCTACAGCTAATGCTTTTAAAATTTGATCTCCTGATAAATTATATTTTTGTCCAGCCGCTAACAATGCAGGTATCATGCTTGCTCCTATATGCATTGGGTTACCCTCAAATGTATCATCAAAATCTTCACCATGAGCTGCTGTTCCAGCAATAATAGCAGATGAAAATTGATCAAACTTTTTTCCATGTCCTAGGGATATTATGTCTCCAGTGCCTGAATAAGTTTTGACTAAACTTTGAATATAATTTTCATCTCTTGCAGAAATGATAACTCCACAAATATCTTTCACTAGAAAATTTAATACTTGTCTTGATTTATCTGAAATATCATTTGTTTTTAATGATATGGCCCAACTCGAAAATTCTTCAGCTATTGTCATGGCGTGTAACTTCCACCGTTCACATGCAATGTTTGACCGTTTATGTAATCAGCTTCTTTTTTGCAAAGATTAGCAATAACTTCTGCAACTTCGTCAGGATTTCCAAAACGTCCTTGAACTAAATTTGGAGTCTGAGGATGTCTTAACCAATGACCTTTTAGGGCTTTTTCTTTACTATCAAAATCTTCAATAAAACCTGGAACAACACAATTACATGTTACTCCTCTTTCAATAAATTCCATGCTTATTGCTTTTGTTAAACCAACTAAAGCAGCTTTAGAGGTTACAACATGAGCCCTTTCTTTGGCTCCAATATGAGCTGACAGACCTCCAATGTTTATTACTCTTCCCCATTTTTGCTTAGTCATATGACCAATCAATGCTTGTGTACATAAAAATGATGCGTCTACATTTACAGTCATGACTTTTTTCCAATCATCATAAGTAATTTTTTCAAAATCATCATGAATTCTTAAACCAGCATTATTAATTAAAACTGAGGGCGTTCCCAATTGTTCTGCGGCAGTTTTAATTTTATCAATTGTTGTAAGATCTAATAAGTCACCATCAACAAAGTCAGATTGAACACCACGCTCTTTGACAATAGCTACAGTTTTTTTTGCTTCATCAATACTTTTGCCGCCAGTATGAATTAAGATATTAAAACCTTGTTCAGCTAATTTTTTAGCAGTTGCTCTGCCAATTTTTTTTGCGCCACCTGTAATAACAACTACTTTATCTTTATTAAAAGACTGATTCACTTTTTTTACCAGTTATCAATTGTTTAATTTTCCCCCAGAACGGAGTTGTTAAACTAATAACTGTTAGCAAAACAAAAATATTAAACACGCCGCTATCAAAGAAATTCATAAAGTTACTATCATAGATCACCATTGACTGAGTAAATGTTTCTTCAACCATTTTTCCTAAAATTAATCCCATAACAAACGGAGCTGGAGAAAAACCATTTTTTAATGCAAAATAACCTATGATGCCCGATAACAACATTACCCAAACATCAAAAATAGCTGAGCTATAAGCATAAGAACCAATTAAAGAAAATACAAATACTGAAGGCCACAAAAACCTTTTTGGTATAAACGTTACGTAAGAAAAAAACCTTGCTCCAGCTAAACCTATCCCTAAAAAGGCAAAATTTGCAAATAACATAGCACCAAAAATTGCATAAACTAAGTGTGGTGTTTCAGTTATTAAATATGGACCAGGCCTAAACCCATGCATAACTAACGCAGCTAAAATCAAAGCTGTTGTTCCGCTTCCTGGGATTCCAAGAGCCAAGGTAGGAACCATAGCCCCTCCTGCTGCAGCATTATTTGCAGCTTCTGGTCCAACAATTCCTTCTGCATGACCTGTTCCAAATTTTTCAGGTGTTTTTGACCATCTTTTAGCTTCATTATATCCCATCATGGCCGCAACTGTTGAGCCTTCAGCTGGCAAAATTCCAATAAAAGTTCCTAAACCTGATGATCGCAAGATAACTCCTTTTAAACTTTTTAACTCTTTCCAAGTTGGTAGTTTCAATGCTTTGGCTGTCATTCTTTCAACCGCTGCATTTAGAGTTTTGGATTGTGTCAATAATTCAGACATTGCAAACAAACCTATAAGAACTGGTACAAATTTTATTCCCTCCGACAATTCTTCAATTCCAAAATCAAATCTTTCAACTCCTGTTGCTAGATGAACACCAACTGTGGAAACTAAAACGCCAAGAACCCCAGCTATTAAATTTCTAATAGAAGATTTGCCGCTCATCGCAGCAAGCATTGACAAAGCAAATAAAGACAATCCAAAGTATTCAACTGGTCCAAATTTTAAAGCAATTTCTGCAAGTAATGGTGTAGCAAATAAAAATATTATAATTGCAAATATTCCACCAATAACACTGGCCATTGCAGCTAAACCTAAAGCTCTTCCTGGCTCACCATTTTTTGCCATTTGATAACCATCAAGAGCAGTAGCAACAGCAGGCGGTGCTCCAGGCGCATTGATTAAAATTGCAGTGATTGATCCACCAAATGTTCCTGCACAATAAAGTGCCGCCATCATAGAAATTGAAGCAACTGGGTCTAAGCTAATTGTAAACGGCATCAACAAAGCAATTGCCATCGGCGAACTTAAACCAGGTAACGCTCCAACTAAAACACCAACTAAAACTCCACCAAAAATTAAAGCTATATTTTGAAACTCTAATAATAATCCAAATCCTCTAATAATATCATCCATAACTATTTAATAAACATCTCCAATAATCCAGGGTTAAAATACAATCCAAGCACTTTGTTAAATAACAAGAAAACGCAAATTGGAAAAATTATTGCGTAAAGTGCAACGGCGACATATCTCTTCTCACCCCACATAAGTGGAACTGTTAAACAGATTGTAAACATTGTTAAAAAAGATCCCAAAAATTCTGCAAGTAAAACAATCGTAAATAAAAGGGCAATCGTCATCCACGTAATTAATGGGGTCTTGTCACCTCTGTCTTTATCGATTTTATCTATTTTTTCTGGAGTGATTTTAAATTCAAAAGGTATGATCGCTACTAAAAATATTAGCAAAACAACTAACATTTTGGGAAATACATCTGCATTTAATGTATCACCTAAAACGAGTGGTGCAGCTGGAAACTTTCCTGCTTCATAATACATGAAAGAACCAAATGCTACTAACAACAACGCTAGTATCAAATCTTTTTTATGAACTAACCCTGCGCCTAGTGTCCTAGGCGCAAAGTCAAAAGATTTTTTTTCGTTAGACATGGACTATTTAATTAATCCAAGTCCTTTTAAAGCTTCTTGAGCTTTTGCGAAATTTTCTTTAAGTTGAGCATCCCAAACTTCAGTACCAGCAGGGCTAGTCTTAGGGTCTAGTGATGCACCTTTTAGATAGTTTCCAAAAGTTTCATGCTTCATCGCTTTAACCATTTTTTTAGATAACTCTTGAACTATAGCGTCAGGAGTACCTTTTAAAACAGCATATCCTCTTGTAGTCACAACTTTAACTTTGTGTCCCATAGAGTACGATGTAGGTACTTTAGGATAGTCTGCTAATTTTTGGTCATGCAATAAAACAATTGCTCTAACTTTTTTATCTTCCATTAAAGCAGCAGCTTCTGAAGGGTTTAAAAGTGCAGCATCAATTTTTCCAGATGCTAAAGCTTGTAAACTTTGTGCACCAGAACCGAATGATACAGCTTTAAACGGAATACCAGCAGCTTTAGAATAGTTGTACATTCCAATGTGCTCAGTACCACCAATAGATGCAATACCAACAGTTACAGGTTTTTTATTTGCTTCTTTGATGAATTTTTTAGCTGTACTTAATTTACTATTTTTGTAATTAACAACTACGAAAGTTGGTTCTTCCATTGCTCTTGCAACACCAACTAGATCAGTAATCTTCATGTTAGATTTACCTCTAGCCATTGTGTACAAGTGAGACTCAGTTAGAGCCATAATAGTACAACCATCTTTTGGTCTTGTTAAAGTGTAGTTCTGAGCTTTTGCACCTGAACCACCTCTTTTACCAACTACTTGAATATCAGCGCCAAGCTCTCTTCTTGTTCTGATCGACATCATTCTTGCAGTCGTGTCTGTTCCTCCACCGTATGATGCATGGATCACAACTTGAACTGGATCACAAGTACCATCAGCATAACTCTTTTTCTTTTTCTTCTCATGAGATCCAGCTAAAGATGCACCTGTTAAAGAAGTAAGTATAAGAGCGAACAAAGCAAAAAAACCTAAAGCTTTTTTAGTTTTTAAATTGAACATTTTATCCCCCTTTAGTTTATAGTTTAATTGATCAATTAAATTTACAGATAGTTAGCATATGTCTATAAAATATCAATATGTAAAACAACGTTTCGTATGATGAAACTTTAATATTTTAAATGATTAAATATAAAATTAAAACTCAAGAACCTGGAACAAAATTAAAAAAAGAAGAGCAGTTAGCTTTTCATATTGCGAATATGGCTTCGCAAGATTGGCAACTTAACGAGGATATAATTGAAATGGTTGGTAATCGTCTAATTGATAACGCTGGAGTTGCTATTGCAGCAATTAATCGAGACGCTGTAAAAATTGCTAGAGCTCAAGCCATGAAATTTGAAAATAAAAATGGATCAACCCTTTTTGGGATAAAGAATAATATAAAATTTGACTGCCAGTGGGCTGCATGGGCAAATGCAGTTGCGGTGCGAGAACTAGATTTTCATGACAATATCATGGCACAAGAAACTTGTCATCCTGGAGATTGTATTCCAACAATTCTTGCTGTAGCTCAACAAAAAAATTGTAATGCGGAAGATCTTATAAAAGCGATAGCTACAAGTTATGAAACACAATTAAGACTATCCATGTCAATTGCACTCAACCCAAATCGAATTGATCATGTGGGTCACCTTGGTCCAGCAATTACTAGTGGGCTTGGCAAACTGTTGCGCTTAGATGCTGAAACAATTTATCAAGCAGTTCAGTGGAGTGCTCACACTTCAGTATTTACCAGACAAGGAAGAAAAGGTGATTTTTCAAGTTGGAAAGCCTACGCTCCTGGTCTTGTTGGCAAAAATGCAATAGATGCTATTGATCGTGCAATAAGAGGAGATACATCTCCCAGTCCAGTTTGGGAGGGAGATTATGGGATTATTCCAATTCTTTTAAAAAAAAATAATAATGATATTGAAATTGAATTTCCTGAAAAAGATGAACCAAGAAATGGAATTTTAAATACTTTTACTAAAGAACATTCTGCTGGTTATCATGGTAATTCATTAATTGATTTGGCATTTATCATGCGTAAAAAAATTAATGATTGTAAAAAAATAAAAAAAATAAATATTTTTAGTAAACAATACACTCATATAGTTATGGGAAGTGGAAGTAATGATAAGGAAAAATACTGTCCTGACGCATCTAGAGAAACCTTGGATCACTCCGCTATGTATATTTTTGCTGTAGCTTTAGAAGATGGAGAATGGCATCATGAAAAAAGTTATGCCGATGAAAGAAAACATCGCAAAGAAACAGTAAAACTATGGAACAAAATTGAAACTTTTGAAAGTGAAGAATGGAATAATAAATATTATAATGAGCCCAATCCTCTTAAAAAAGCCCAAGGAGCAAGAGTAGAAATAGAGATGGAAAATGGAGAAAAAATTATTGATGAACTTGAATTTGCCAATGCTCATCCGAGTGGAAAAACTCCTTTTAAAAGACAAAATTATATAAAAAAAATGAAATCTCTGATTGAAGGTCTTGTTTCCACTAGAGAAGAGGAAAATTTTTTACACAAAATAGAGAATTTAAAACAATTACAACAAGAAGATATAAAACAACTAAATCTTACGTGTGAAGAATCTAATATTAATTTTGATAAAAACAAAATAGAGGGAATATTTTAATGGAGATACAGCAAATTTTAACGAGGTATATTTCTGAAGCATTAAATAAAGATCTTCCTTTAGAAACCCAAAAAAATACTCGCTTTCATTTATTAGATACAATGGTTGCGATTTTAACTGGAAGGCTATTACCGCCAGGAATAAAAGCATTTGAATTTTCTAAAAAACAAGGTGGACCAAAAGAATCTACTCTTTTAGGTAGCAATATTAAAGTTTCATCTATTCATGCTGGTTTTGCAAATGGAATGGCGGCTCACGCCAATGAAACAGATGACTCTCATACTAATGGACGATTTCATCCAGGATGCGCAATTATTCCGGCTGCAATTGCAATAGCAGAAAGAGAAAACTTAAACTGTAATGAGATATTAAAATCTATAGCTCTTGGATATGATGTAGGAGTAAGAATAACAATGAGCCTGGGTTATAAAAATCCTAAAACAACAACCTTTGCAACTCACAGTCTTGGTCCAATATTTGGTAGTGCAGCAACTGCTGGGTCACTGCTAAAACTAAATCATCAACAGTGCAATTATTTATTATCTTATACAATTCAACAAGCTTCTGGATTAGCTTGCTGGAATAGAGATCCTGATCATATAGAAAAAGCTTTTGTCTTTTCTGGCATGACAACTAGAAATGCTATTTATTCTGCATTGCTTGCAAAGGAAAACTTTACATCTGTCACCGATCCACTTTTGGGCGAAAGAGGCTTTCATGAAGGATTTGCTCACAATCCCAAACCAGAATTAATAATCAAAGATTTAGGAAAAAAATATGAAATTGATCATTCATCTATAAAAAAATGGTCAGTAGGCTCTCCTATTCAATCAATTATGGATGCGGTAGAAAATCTTTTAAAAAATAATGATTTCAATCATCAAGATATAAGTGAAATTATATTAGAAATTCCTGCAGATCGTTTTCATATTGTTAACGACCGAGAGATACCATCTATTAGCGCTCAACATTTAACAGCTGTACATTTAATAAAAAAAACAATGGGCTATGAAGAAGCGCACGACGAATCTTTATTTAATGATCCAGACGTAGTTAAATTAAGAAAAAAAATTAAAGCAATTTCAAGTGAAGAATTAGCTCAAGCAAGGCCTGAAAGACAATCTAAATTAAAAATAATTTTAAATAATAAAAAAGAATTATTTTATCATGCCAAAGCAGTTAAGGGCACACCAGATAATCCGATGAGTCAGGATGATATATCTGCAAAAGCAAAAAGGTTATTTTCGGTATTTAAAAATAATAAAACCGATGATTTGATAGATTTAATTTTAAATAAAAATTTTACCATACAGCAACTGACAACTATATCTGATCTAGGTATTAAATAATTAAATGAGCATTATCTCCTTTTTGCCTGATACAATATCTTTATGGGGTGCGGTTTTTTTAATTATATTAAATTTATTTTGCTCATTTATTTCTACTGCTCTTAGTTTGGGAGGGGGGATGCTGATGCTAGTTAGTTTATCTTTTATTTTACCGCCATTGGCTCTTGTTCCTATTCATGGAATTATTCAACTAGGCTCTAACTTTGCAAGAATATTTGTTTCGCTTAAAGATCTTGAAATTAAAGTTATTCTTCCATTTATACTTGGCAATCTCATTGGAACAACCTTTGGAGCAAACATAGTTGAAATCATGTCACCAGCAGCTGGTCAGATTGGTGTGGGACTCTTTATAATTTATTCGCTATTTGGAAAATTTCCTAAACTAGGAAAAAAATATATTTTTTTGGGAGGAATTATATCCTCAACTATGTCTATTCTATTTGGTGCATCAGGTCCTATTGTTGCTACTTTAATAAAAAATTTAAATTTTAGTCCAATCAAACATGTTGCAACTCATGGTTCAATGATGACTTTTCAGCATTTGTTTAAATCTATAGCTTTTTTTTTTATAGGTTTTGCATTTCAAGAATACCTTCCTCTTGTAGGCATAATGATTGCAGTTGGCTTTTTGGGCACTTACTTGGGAAAACTTTTTTTAATATCCAAAGGAGAGCAATATTTTAAAAAAGCACTATCTTTTATACTTTTTTTGGGAGCTATGAGACTAATATATTTAGGACTTTATAATTTAAAAATTATTGATTTTAATTTCTTTTGATAATAATTTTTGCTTATGAAAGTTATAAAAAGTAAAAAAGCACTTGGAGCAGAAATTCAAGGGATAAATATTAAAAAAGGTTTGTGTGCTGAGGAAATAGATTTTATAAATAATGCTTGGAACGAAAATTTAGTCCTCGTTTTTAAAAATCAAAAATTAACTGATCCAGATTTAATAGAATTTAGTAAAAATTTTGGAAAACTTGATCTACCAGCACCAAACCCTTATGGAATAAATTTTTCTCCAGAGTTTCCTGAAATTAACGTTATTTCTAATGTTAAAAATGACGACAAGCCAATTGGAATACTTGGAGACGGTGAAGCAACTTGGCACAGTGATATGTCGTATCAAGAAATTCCACCTAAGGCGGGAATTCTCTATTCTATTGAAGTTCCAAAAGATCAAGGCGATACACACTTTGCAAACATGATTGCTGCGTATGAGGATATGCCAAATGATTTAAAGAAAAAAATTGAAAATAAATTTGTTATTCACGACTCAGCTCATAATAGCGCTGGTCAATTAAGAAAAGGTTATGAAGAAGTAAAAGATCCTACACAAACACCTGGTGCAAGACACCCCATAGTCTTTAAAGATCCTGCTTCTGGAAAAAATTCACTGTTCTTAGGAAGAAGACCATATGCGTATATCGTTGGAATGGAATTATCTGAAAGTGAAAAATTACTTGATGAAATATGGATTCACGCAACACAAGCAAAATATACTTGGACTCAAAGATGGGAAGCTAATGAAGTGCTAATGTGGAAAAATCTTTATGTTCTTCACAAACGTGATGCTTTTGATCCAAACACCAGAAGAATAATGCACAGAACTCAAGTAACTGGCGAGATTAAAATCTCTGCTTAATTAGACTAAAACTTCGCCTCTCATTAAAGGTCTAAAAGTTCGATACATAATTGCAGATTTTGCATAAGGTTTATTATCTTTAATTTCGATAACTGCCCCAGCTGTCATAATACCAGATGGATTACCAGCTCTAAGTTCTAGAGGATTTGATCCTTTTCTTTTTATTAAATTTGGAATTGTTCCATCTATGGCAGCAGCTACACCAATGTTTACGCCAGCAGTGCCCATGATTGCTTTATGAGTTTTTCCCATTGAAAACATTCTGGCAGTAATATCTTGGTCTTCAGATTTAATTTTAGATTTATCTAAACTGATATAATCTTTAGGTGAAGTCACAATTCCAATTCGAGGGGTATTCATTGGTGCTTCATTTTCTGATTTTGATAATCCAACTAAAAAAGCACATTTTCTTCTAATCTTCTGAATGATTTCCATCTTGTCAGTTTTGGAGTCTAGTTCATCCGGGTTTTCTGTTCCTTGTAGTTCTAAATCTTCCGCTAATATATAAATTAATGGAGTTGCAGCATCCACTATACTAACTTTAATTTTGCCAAAATCTTTAATTTCAATTTCATCAATAACATTTCCGGTTGGAAGTAATTTTCCCGTTCCTGATCCACCTGGTTCTAAATAGTCTAATCTTACTTTTGAGCCGTCCCCATATACTCCTGCAATAGAATAATCTCCTTCAATCTCAGGTTTTCCATCTTTAACATTAAACGTAGAGTGAATTATTTTATTAGTATTGACTTGATAAATTCTAACTAAATTTTCACCCTCTTTGGCTTTAATAATTCCTTCCTGAACAGCATATGGTCCAACTGCTCCTGATAAGTTTCCACAATTATTATTCCACTCAGCTATTGGCTGGTCTACAGCTAATTGAATAAAATTATAATCCACATCGGCATCTTCTCTTTGAGAAGGACTAATAATAACGCATTTGGAAACTGAAGACACTCCGCCACCCATTCCATTTAGTTGACGACCATTTGGATCTGGACTGCCAATAACTTTTAAAAAAATTTTGCTTAATTCATCCTGGTTTTGCGTAGGTAAATCTTTTGCTTGAAAAAATACACCTTTGCTAGTCCCTCCTCTATAGTATGTAGCTTTAATCCAGTGCTGTTGCATCATGCCTCCTTATATGCGGTTGGTAAAATGCCTCCATTTTTCCAAAAAATTACTTCTTCTGGAACATCTAACCTAACATTTAATTTTACATCAAAAATATCTCCACTATCTTTGTGTATCTTCATAGTAACTTTTTTATTATCATTACTAATTTTATCAATACCTATAATACTAAATTGATCTGTACTAATAATTTTCAATTCTTGAATACCTTGTCCCTTTTCAAATTCCAATGGCAACAATCCCATACCAACTAGATTAGATCTGTGAATTCTCTCAAAACTTTTTGCTACTATAGCATTAACACCAATTAATAATGGTCCTTTAGCTGCAACATCTCTCGAAGATCCACATCCATAATTTTCTCCGGCCAAAACTATAATTTCTTTATTTTCTTTTTTATATTCCATTGCAGCCTCATAAAGTCTCATGACTTTATTTTCTGGATATTTTACTGTAATGCTTCCTTCCTGATCTGGTGTCATTAAATTACGCAATCTTAAACTTGCAAATGTCGATCTTGCAACAATTTCATGATTTGCTCTTCTAGTTAAATAATTATTAAAATTTTTTGGATCTAAACCTAATTCAGTTAAATAATCCCAAGCAGCAGTTCCTTTTGTAATCACGCTTGATGGAGAAATATGATCTGTAGTCACAGAATCTCCCAAAAGAACAATTGGTCTTGCTAAGTTTATATCTTTTACTTCTCTTTTTTCGGCATTACTCATGTATGGAGGTTTTTTAATATAAGTGCTATCAGGCCAGTCATAATTGCTAGATTCTGATACGCTAAGATTTTCCCAAAGATCACCACCTTCGTTTACTTCCTTATATTTTTCACTAAAAGTTTCTGCTTTATAAAATTGATTAATGATACTATTTACCTCTTCATTTGATGGCCAAATATCTTTAAAATATATATCATTTCCTCCTTTATCTTTACCGAGGCTATCTTTAGTTAAATCTTTTTTTATCGAACCTAAAATAGAAAACAAAACTACTAATCCAGGTGAAGCTAGGTAAGATGCTCTAATATTAGGATGAATTCTTCCCTGAAAATTCCTGTTTCCTGACAAAACAGCAATTGAAAATACTTTTTCTTTTTCTATAATATTTGCAATATTATCATCTATGGGTCCTGAGCTTCCATTACAAGTCGTACAACCTATGCCAACAATATTAAAACCAAGTTCATCAAGATATTTCTGCAATCCAGTTTGAACTAAAATTTCAGCAGTAACTTTACTTCCTGGTGCAAAAGAAGTTTTCACTTTTTGATTTCTTTTAATTCCAATTTCAACCAATTTTTTTGCGATTAATCCTGCAGCAATGACATTTTTAGGGTTTGCTGTATTAGTGCAGCTTGTTATCGCTGCAATCATTATGTCAGCATCCTTAATTTTAAATCCAAGATTAGGAACCTCAAATTCATCATTTCTTAAGTCTTTTTTATAAAGCATTTTAGAATGTTCATTTGCTAAACTCGAAAGTTGATCTAAATTTATTTTATCTTCAGGGTTTTTAGGACCAGATACGCACGGCATGATAAAATTAAGATCAAGCTCTAATACTCTGTTGTATTTAGGAGCATCTCCTGGATTTCTCCAAAGCTTTTGATTTTTAGAATATTCTTCTACAATCTTGATTTCCTCTTCTGTTCTTCCAGTCATTTTTAAATAATCTAAAGTCGAGCTATCTACTGGAAACAATACATTAGTAGCCCCATATTCTGGTGCCATGTTAGAAATTGTTGCTCTATCACCAACAGTTAAGCTTTCAACTCCATCTCCAAAAAATTCTATAAAACTTCCAACAACTTTATTCTCTCTCAGAAGTTTTGTAATATGCAAAACCAAATCAGTCGAAGTAATACCTTCCTTTAATTTATTTTTTAATTTAACTCCCACTACCTCAGGCACGGTCATGGGAATAGTTCTTCCTAACATTGATATTTCAGCCTCGACACCTCCAACACCCCATCCCAGTACACCAATAGCATTAACCATTGGGGTATGACTATCTGTTCCAATACATGTATCTGGATGCATTAAGTTAAGGTTTTGTTTTTTTTCTCGCCAAACAACTTTTGATAAATATTCTATATTAACTTGATGACATATTCCTACGCCTGGAGGAATGACATTTACTTTATCTAAAAATTTAGAACACCATCTTAAAAAAGAAAATCTTTCAGAATTTCTTTCATATTCTTTTTGTAAATTTTTTATTTTTGCTTGATCATCGCCAAAATAGTCTACTTGCAAAGAATGGTCTATGACCACATCAACCGGGACATCTGGTTGGATTGAATCTGAACTGATTCCTTTTTTTTGTAGCGCTTCTCTATAGGCTAAAAAATCAACCAGCATTACTTTTCCTAAAATATCATGACTTAAAATTCTATTTGGTGCAAAATTTATTGCCGAGCCAATTTTGTTTTCTAAAATTGATTTTACTTGTTCACTTGCGTAATTATTTCGTCCAAGAAAATGCTGTCTTAAGATGTTTTCAATTAATATTCTGTAAGAAAAAGGAATGGTCTCAATATTTTCAATATTACTGATATCAACAATATCATATTCTTGATTTAGAATTTTTATTTTTTTAAAATTACTAGTTAGCATTTAATATTATTTTGAATTAATACTTTTAAATGTTTTAATTGTATCTCTCCAAACTGCTAGAAGGATACCGTTAATTTTCCAATAGTTAAGCGCTTTTGGATTATCCAACCTCACTAAAAGCTTTATTTTTGAAATATCAATGGATGTTTTTTTTATTTCTGAAAACTCAAATATGGGTGCTATTTTATAATTTGATTTATTTATAATTAAATCTCTAAAATTATAATCCATTAAGGGTATGTTATAACATATTCCTCAAAACATACTGAAGAATGCCACCATTTTTATAGTACTCAATCTCATTTTCAGTATCAATTCTACAAAGTGTTTCGATAGTTTTCATTGTTCCATCAGCATATTTAATCTCAACTTTTACTGTTTCTTTTGGCTGAACACCTTTTTCAATATCTAATACTGTAATTAATTCAGATCCTTTCAAATTTAAAGTCGTTCTGTTCATTCCATCTTTAAACTGCAAAGGCAAAATTCCCATTCCAACTAAATTTGATCTGTGAATTCTTTCAAAACTTTCAACGATTACAGTTTTTACTCCCAATAATTTAGTTCCTTTGGCAGCCCAATCTCTTGAAGATCCACTACCATAAAGTTTTCCTCCAAAAATAACTAGTGGAGTTCCTCTTTTTTGATATTCAGTGACTGCATCAAATACTGTTGCGTCTTTTCCCTCTGGATAAATTTTTGTAAATCCACCCTCGGTTCCTGGAGCCATTTCATTCTTAACTCTTATATTAGCAAAAGTACCTCTCATCATAACTTCATGATTTCCTCTTCTTGCTCCATAGGAGTTATAATCTTTTGGCAAAATTTGGTAATTCATAAAATACTCACCTGTTGGACTATCTTTTTGAATAGATCCAGCTGGCGAAATATGATCGGTAGTAATCATGTCTCCTAAAATCAATAAAGGTCTTGCATCTTTTATTGCTTTAAAGCCCTCTGGTTGATCTGGCATATTTTCAAAGAAAGGAGGTTTTTTTACATATGAAGATCCTTCATCCCAAGAATAAATACTTGTTGGCTCTGTATTAATTGCTTGCCATTCTTTTGGTCCCTCAGAAACATTGGAGTATCTATTAATAAACATGTCTGCATTTAATGAACTGTTTAAAGTATCTTGAATTTCTTGGTTAGTTGGCCAAATATCTTTTAAATAAACATCTTTTCCATCTTTGTTTTTTCCTAAAGAATCTTTGTACAAATCAACATTCATGTTTCCAGCAATGGCATAAGCGACCACTAAAGGAGGAGATGCTAAGTAATTTGCTTTTACTTGAGGGTTAATTCTTCCTTCAAAATTTCTATTTCCGGATAGAACGGAAACAACGTATAGATCATTTTCTTTAATAGCTGCAGAAATATTATCCGCTAAAGGTCCTGAGTTTCCAATACAAGTGGTACATCCATAACCTGATAGAAAGAATCCTAACTGATCTAAATATTTGCTTAAATCTGCTTTATTTAGATAGTCAGTAACAACCTGAGATCCTGGAGCTAAAGAAGTTTTAACCCAAGGCTTAGATTGAAGTCCTTGCTCACATGCTTTTTTAGCAAGTAAGCCTGCTGCAATTAATACATTCGGATTTGATGTATTTGTACAAGAGGTGATTGATGCAATAACAATATCTCCATCTTGCAATGGATGATTAGCATCTTTTACTTCTACTGATTTAGACTTTTCTCTTTTAGTTGCTTCTTTATAAACTTTTGCAAAATTAATTGAGGATTCAGTAAGTAAAACTTTATCATGTGGTCGTTTAGGTCCTGATATGGTTGGAACCACAGTAGACATATCCAAAGTTAAAGTGTCAGTAAAAACTACATCATCACTTGCCCATAAGCCTTGCTCTTTTGCATAAGCTTCTACCAAATCAATTGTTTCTTGGTCTCTACCAGAAAATTTTAAATATTTAATTGTTTCATCATCAATTGGAAAGAAGCCGCAAGTAGCACCATACTCTGGGGCCATGTTTCCAATAGTTGCTCTGTCTGCTAATGAGAGATTTTTTAGTCCAGAACCATAAAATTCTACAAATTTTTCTACTACACCTTTTTCTCTTAACATCTTAACAATAGTAAGAACTAAGTCAGTAGCAGTTACTCCCTCTGCCATTTTTCCAGTAACTTCAAATCCGATTACTTCGGGAATTAACATAGAAATTGGTTGTCCTAACATTCCTGCTTCCGCTTCAATTCCACCTACTCCCCATCCTAGAACGGATAAGCCGTTAACCATCGTAGTATGACTGTCTGCTCCTACTAAGGTATCTGGATAGGCATAAGTAGCTCCATTGACCTCGGAACTCCAAACTACTTTAGATAAATATTCTAAATTTACTTGGTGACAAATTCCTGTTCCTGGTGGAATAATTCTAAAATTATTAAATGCTTGTTGGCCCCATTTTAAAAATGAATATCTTTCTCCATTTCGTTCGAACTCTCTGCTTACGTTTTGCGCTAATGCATTTTTTCCTGAATTATCAATTTGAACCGAGTGATCAATTACAAGATCTACCTGGGACAAAGGGTTAATTTTTTTTGGGTCTTTATTCTTTTTTTGAACCGCCTCTCTCATTGCGGCTAAATCTGCGACTGCTGGAATACCTGTATAATCTTGCAGCAACACTCTAGCTGGTCGGTAAGCAATTTCAGTATCTGAAGTTTTAGTTTTTAACCAACTTTGTAAAGCTTTGATTTGATCTGTATCTACTGTCTTGTTGTCTTCATATCTAAGAAGGTTTTCTAACAAAACTTTTAAAGATTTTGGAAGTTTAGAAATTCCATCTAAACCATTTTTTTCTGCTAATTGTAAATTATAGAACTGGTACTCTTTACCTTTTACATTCAATGTATCTAAGGATTTGTATGTATTAATGCTTTTCATGAGACAGCTTGATAGTATTAATAAAAAAGATTTGCAATAATAAAAACTTCTCTAGTGTGCAAATCTTTTCATCCCACCATCAACATGGATTAGTTCACCAGTAATATATCTCGCTATAGGAGAACTTAAAAAAACAGCCAAACAAGCCAAATCCTCAGGGTCTCCAAAATATCCAACTGGTATATTTTCTTTGATAAATTTTTTTCTCTCTTTGATATTGGGATGTCTTCTTTTTAAAATCTGCTCTGTATTAAGTCGCCCAGGAGAAATAGAGTTTATAGTGATTCCATTAGCAGCAACTACTCTGGACAAACCCTTGGCCCAAGCATGAACGGCAGACTTTGCTGCATTAGCAACATTTACTTCTCTTGGTTCAACTGATCCCGTTATATTAATTACTCTTCCCCATTTATTTTTGGTCATAATTGGAATAATTCTGGTTGTAAGTTTTCTTAAAGCAGTAAAATTTAAACTCATACCCTCTTCCCAAAATGACTCGGGAGCATCCCATGTGGTAGGACGTGAACCACCAGCTGAGTTAATCAAAACATCAATAGCACCAAGTTGCTTTAAAGCAAAATCTTTAATTTTTATATCTGCATTATTAGAGGTAACATCAATAGATAAAGTAGAAACCTTACAGTTATATTTTTTTTGGATAAGTTTTTTTACTTCTTCTAATGGTTTTTTTCTTCGAGCTACCAACACTAAATCACATTGCTCAGCTGCTAAAAGAATTGCAATCGCTCTTCCAAGACCCTGACTAGCACCTGTAACAATACACTTTTTATTGTTAAGTAATAATTGCATCACTCAACTAAACTTTTTTGAATATGAACTTCACCCGACATGATTAATCTTGCGTGTCTTGTAGTACTTGCAACCAAATCAACAATATCATCACCTTGATATTTTATTTCTAATTTTACTTTTGAAACACCTGTAGGATGTTCAATTACAAAATCTCCATGATCGCTATAATCATTATAAAATTCTGCACAAATAGTTCCTTTTGATTTTGCTGCAGCCGATAAAGCGATAGAACCTGTAATGGCATAACCATTATGACAACTCCACGGCATAAAGTATCTTGATTTGATACTACCCTGATCTGCTTTAGAAACTAAAGCAACTTTTGGAATAACTGATTTGCTGACATCACCAAAACCAATTCTTTTTCCTAATTCAATTCTAATTTTTCCCATATCATCAATTAATTTCTGATTCTGATTTAACTCTAAATGACTTTCATTTCCAGAAACTCCAAAATCTTTTGCTTTAAAAAAAACAACTGGCATAGCAGCATCAACTAGTGTGCATTCTATTCCATTAATGACATCAATTTTGTTTCCTGTAGGAAATAAACTTTTTGTTTTAGCTCCTATAGAATCCAAAAATCTTATTTCTACTGGAGTGCCAGTATTGGGCACACCATCTATCTTAAAGTCGCCATCATAAGAAACTTGTTTGTTAGGAGTTTGAACTACTTCCTCAATTTTCATTCCAGTATTCATATCTCTAATAATTACCTTGGTTTCCTTATCTTTTGCTTCGACTAAATTTCTTTCAATCGCAAAAGGACCAACGCCTATTAACATATTTCCACATGATGGCTTTGTGTCAACAATTGGTTCGTCAATTTTTACTTGGGCAAAGTAATAATTCACATCTATACCTGCCTCTTCAGACTTGGAAACAATTGCAACTTTACTTTTAACTGGATCGGCTCCACCAAGACCATCTATTTGCCTAACATCTGGAGACCCCATGGCCGCTAAAAGAATTTTATCTCTTTTTTTAATATCACTTGGAAGATCTGATTTTAAAAAATAAGGACCTCGAGAAGTTCCTCCTCTCATAAATAAACAAGGTATTTTAATTTGATCGCTCATAATTATTTAAAAGGCCATGATTATTTAAAAGGCCATGGCAACTTTACATATTCTTGTAAAAGACCACTTGGAAAATCTAATACCATAAAATATGAAAGAACTAACATTAAAACTATACCACCCGATGTAATTAATAATATTTTTAATAGGGATAAGTTAGTTTTATTTTTCATAACCGAAACAAATAAAATTACAATTCCAATAATAAAGCCGAAGAAAGTAACCAATAACACTAAAAAAATTATCCAGGAAAAGGCATAAAACATATCCTTTGTGTCCTCTAAACTATAAGATGAGTTTAAAGCTTTAGATAACCATCTTTGATTAAAAAATAAAGTATAAGTCATAGTAACAAACATTATAATTGAGATGCCACCAGGAAATACGCCACCTAAAAAATTGTGAGTAAATGAATCATAAACCGTTATTCCAAAAAATAAATAAATAATACCCAAATAAACTGTTTCTAAATTAAATTTAAATAAATCAGATATCTTCACGTTATGCACAACCGTTTTTTCTTTTTTTGTTCTCATTCCTAAAAAAATCGAAATAAGAGTTATTATAAAAATTATTATAACGCTTGTTCTGGTTAAAAAATTCCAATCATAAATTTGTACAGCTTGGTACAAGTAAGTTTCTAAAGTATCAGACAATACAAAACCAATTAATAGGGCTGGTCTTGGCCAGTTGTAACTTTTCATCAAAGTACAAAATGCTCCCAAAATAATTAAAATATATAAATCATAAATACTTCTCGTAACTTGAAAGGCAGCAAAACAAATGATCATAATCATAAATGGCGCTAGAACTCCGTAAGGGATCGTAGTAATTTTTGCCACCTTGCTTGAAATTGCAAAACACATACCTGCACCAATGACATTAGCAAGAGCTAATGACCAAACCATCACATAAGTAAACTGCAAATCTTCCTCGATAAGCGCTGGTCCTGGTTCGATACCTAACAAAGTTAAGCCACCTAAAAAAACAGCCATACTTCCACTACCTGGAATTCCAAATAAAATAGTAGGAACTAATCCTCCACCTTCTTTTGCGTTATTGGCAGACTCAGGAGCAATCACGCCCCTAATATCTCCTTTTCCAAAATTACTTTTATCTTTTGATGTTTGAACAACATGTCCATATGCAATCCAATCAACAACACTACCACCTAGACCAGGTAAAATTCCAACTAAAGTTCCTATTCCTGCACAACGAATAACAATCCATTTTTCTCTTAGAGTGTCCATTAGTCCTTTCAACCAACCTTTGCCTATTGGTTCGTCCTTGGTGGCAATTGTTTTATTTTTTCTCAAAAGATCACAAATTTCCGGAATTGCGAATGCCGCTAGTCCAATAGTGACAACTTTCAAACCATCAAATAAATAGTAACTACCAAAAGTTAATCTCCACTCACCTGTTGCAGGAGCACTTCCCATAGTTCCTAATAACAAACCAATTCCACATGCTAAAAAACCTTTTACAAAACTATCTCCAGACAAAACTCCAACCATACTTATTCCAAGAATACCAAGCATGAATAATTCACTAGATCCAAAAAATAAAATTATTGGTTTTGCAATGACGACGATTAGAGTTAAAACACAAGCTCCAAATAAACCACCAAACAAAGATGCAGAAAATGCTGCACTTAAGGCTCTTGCGGCTTGTCCCTGCTTTGCTAAAGTAAAACCATCTAAAACAGTTGCTTGTGAAGCACTTGATCCAGGTATGCCCATAAGAACAGAGGTAAATGTATCAGAGGTAGGAATTACAGCTATTAATCCAATCAACATTGCAAGTGCTGAAACTGGATCCATGCCATAAATAAATGGCATTAAAATTGAAAATCCCACAATACCACCTAAACCTGGCAATATTCCAATGAATATTCCCATTACCACTCCAAATAAAAGAAATAAAAAATGCTCTCCTGAAAAAATTAAAGTAAATGCGCTTATTAAAGAATCTAGCATCTAATAACCTTATAATAAAAAGGCCACTGTTTGACGAGTGGCCTTTTTTAAATTTTATTTATTTAACTAAAATTTAACTCCGTAATTTTTAGATAAATGATTTTTAATCCATGCTTTAGATTTAGCATCAATTGTGAACGCTTCCTTTTGAGCAGCTACAGCAGCTTTACCTGTTGCTTGAGGATATTTTCCAAGTCTCTTTGAGCTTGTTTTCTTAAATTCATCTGAAGCAACAACTTTTGCAAAAGCGTCTGCATATGTTTTTACAATATCAGCTGACGTTCCTTCTGGAAGGTATACCATCTTTTGTCCACCAAAGCCGGAAGCAAAAAAAGTTTTCCATGCTGACCAAGCTGGTCCTTTTGGTTTTTTTCCATGAACGCTTTCATAGTATTCAACAAAAGAAGGTAAATTTGGAAAAGTTGGATCTCTAACAATATTTCCACTTTCGTCTAAAATTCCCCATGCAAATAAAGGAACTGCCTTGCCATCTTTTACTAGGGTTTGATTAACTTTTAAGTAAGCAGAAGAAGTTTGGTAGTCAATTGTCATTTCTCCTCTTTCAAAAGCGACTCTAGCTGGACCTCTTCCTTTGTAACCCATTACTGCATCTACTTGCAATCCAAGCATATCAAATGCTAGTAATGCAATTAAGTCTAAAGAAGTTGCGCCTTGAGCACCATATTTTAACTTTTTACCTTGTAGTTTTTTAAAATCAGCAGAAGTTTTATATCCAGTTTTAGGAGTTACGTAAGCACCTCCTCCAGTCGCTGAAGATAATACCACAGGCCATTTTGTTGGGTTATATTGAACTCTTTTGTCATCTAACAAAAAAGGAAATTTTGATGATCCTGAATCACCTAAAATAGTAAGTCCATCACCGTTTTTTATTTGAGCAAATTGGTTAGAACATTTTGTTCCGCTTCCACCTGGACAGTTTTGAACAACTACTGTTGGATTTCCTGGCAAAGCTTTGGATAGCATTGGAGCATAATATCTTGCCCATTTGTCTGATCCTCCGCCTGCACCGAATGGTACTAGCCAAGTTACAGTTTTACCTGAAAAGTCTACTGCAAATGAACTTGTCATTGACATCATCAATGCAGCAACAATTGCTAAAAATTTTTTAAACATTCTTAATTCTCCCCTGTTAATTTAATAGTTTAATTAGAGCCTAATAAACATTAAAAAACTTTTGATGTAAAACAGTTTTTTTTTCTTATTTGTTAGGAATTTCAGCTAAATTTTAGATTTTATCCAACTTAAAATAAATTCTGCAACAACATGATTGTTTTTTTCAAGCATCATCATATGTCCGTTACCTTTGATTCCATGATCTTCCAGCCTTAAAAAATCATGTTGGACACCAGCTTGCTTAAGAAAATTACTAGTCCCATGATCATAAGGAGAATGATATGAGGCTTCAGCAGATAAAATTAAAATAGATACTTTTTGTAAATTAGTTAATTTCCTAACTGGTTCCTTTTGAAGATAACATTGCACTAAATTTTCTTTTGTAGGCTGAGTATCTAATTCAGGAATCAATTGTTCATCTTTTGCTAAAGGAGGATCAAAAGTTAAAGGGAAATAAGTTATACCACCTGGTCTGTCAGATTTTGAACTCGTTACATACCAATCTTTATCACCAGGTCTTTTAGTGTCTGCTTTTGCATTTTTTAAATGCGAATGAACATGACCTCCATAAGCTACATTAAAAAAAGGAGGACCATTTGGTTCTACTGCTATTAATCCTAATATTTTCTCTGGCCTTACATCTCCTGCTAACCAACAAAAAGGTCCACCTTGACTGTGACCTAAAACAAAAGCCGGTCCAATACGATCTAATAAATCTGCAAGTGCTACTCTGGACATTTTTTCAATTTCAATTCTATCTTCCATGGTATTTACCTGGGATGCCATATACTGATCAAAAATATCATTTCCTCTTCTTCCATTTTCAGGCCATTGGGAATGAAGTTTTGCTTGAGACCAGTTTCCTAAATCTTTCATAGAAGTAAATCGTCTCTCACAGTCATCGATATCTAGTTCTCTATCAATATATTCTCCATATAAAGTAGATGAATACCCAGATCTTCCTCTACCTGGTTGATCTACAACAAATACTTCGAAGCCTGCTCGTAAAAAATCGTGTGCCCACCCTCTTCTTCCATCGGGTGTGCTTAAAAAGCCAACACCAGTCTGGCCTCCACCATGAATTAAAACTATTTTATGATTTGGCTTGCTATCAACTGGCACAAATTGCTCAACATACATAGAGCCTTTGATAACTTCCTTGTCTTTGATGGTCGTTTTGACTCCCCCTACAAAAAAACACTTGTGATCTTTTAGATGAATTTCTTTGGTATCAGTGGGATGTGAATTAGACAGTGTATTAATGTATTCGCTTTGTGACACCACCACGTTCTCCAGTGTTTAATTGATTTGCAAACTCTGGCGCCATGGGTCTTGGTTGAGGTGCGTTTAACCACACTCTGTATAATAATCTTTTTTTTGCAGGATCTTCATCATCTACAACTTTTGATCTTGTATGATAAGTGACTCTATTATTAAGTACCTGAATGTCCCCATCTTCTAACATCATTTTTAAATGAAAATCGTCCTGCTCCGTTAAATGCTGAACATAATTAATAGCTTCTTGACCGAGTGGATCCAGACCTCCCGAATGTCTTTCTGCTCCCAGTTCAATTTGACCTTTGTTAAACCGAGAACAAACTTTTCCACCAAAATAACTAAATACTGGGATAGGATGAGAACTTAATTCTTTTTCTGTTTTGCCTTTGCCAACTAAATCAATATAAAACCCTTTGCATAAAGGTTCTAAATACTCAGGTTTGTTTTTTAAAATTTCATTATAAATAGAAAGAGCGCTCACTACACCGCTCTCTCCACCTTCCTTTGCTCTTCGAATACATAATAAAGCAACATGATCACAACTATCTGTATGAGCATCAATTTTTGCAGTTGTCCTGTGCAACCTAATTCCCTCTCTATATGGATTATCACTTTTAATTTTATCACCATAATCTTTAACACCGCTCATTAATTCTCCCATAGAATTTTGAGGAATGCCGGTGCCTAAATAACTACAAATGCCCCAATAAATTGTTTGGATTGTAAGATCGTCGTATTTTTTTGGATTTAACCCTCTTAGACGAATAAAACCTCTACCATTCTGTAATATATCTAATTGCTGATTTAAAACTTCAGTTAAGGAATCTAAAACAAAATCTTTTTTGGAAAAAAATGTGGGTGCTAATTTTTGTTCAATTATTTGTTTTGCTGCACTCTCTAATTCAATTATATGCTTATCTGTAAAAGTAAAGGTCCACTCATTTTCATCTTTAAAATCAGAAACTCTCCAAACACAATTTTCTATAATTTTATTTTTTAAAATCTCCATGAACTTAAAATAATGATTAGTTATAAATTTTCAATTAATTTTTTTGTAAATTCAGTAGTGGATAATTTACCGCCAATATCAGTTGTTCTTGTATCTGAATTCATAATTGTTTTATCAATTGCATCTTCTATCATTTGCGATATTTTTTTTAGTTGATCATTATTATTTTTTTTTCCAAGCCAATCTAATAACATTGCCACCGATCCTATCATTGAAACTGGGTTTGCAATATTTTTTCCAGCAATATCTGGTGCAGACCCATGTTGAGCTTGGGCAATACAGTATTTGTCACTTGCATTAATTGATTCTGCTAATCCAAGTCCACCAGCAATTTCTGAAGCGGCGTCAGATAAATTATCTCCAAATAAATTTGTTGCCAGTATTACATCAAAGACTGAAGGATCTCTGATGAGCAATGCTGACATTGAATCTACAATTTGTTCTTTATATTCAACGTCAGGATATTTTTTTGCAACTTCTCTAACGCATTCTAGGAAAAGACCGTCACTGTACCTTAATACGTTTGCTTTATGTATTGCGACTAATTTTTTTCGCCTTTCTTGTGCATATTGAAAACCTATTTCGGCAATTCGCGTGGATCCTTTTCTCGTTATATTTCTTATGGATATAGCAACATCTTTTGTCGGCATTAACTCTCCAACGCCTAAATACATATTACGATCAGAATAAAACCCTTCGGTATTTTCTCTCATGACAATGCAATCAATACCCATAGGAAATCTTGTTGACTTTCCTAATCTATTTTTTGCTGGTCTAACATTTGCATACAAATCAAAATATTTTCTAATAACACCTGAAGGATTTAATCCACCTTCATTTACAGCTGGGTAATCATTGTGAGAACAGGTACCTAGAATAATACCATCGCATTCTTCAGCAATTTTTAATATTTCACTTCTAAAAGTAGTTTTGTATTTTTTAAGCGAAACAAAACCAATATCCTCATACAAAAGTTCAAGTTTAATATTATATTTATTTAAAGAAGCTTTTAAAACTTCAATAGACGCTTTGGTAATTTCTGGCCCAATACCATCACCTTCCAATACTAAAAATTTTAGATTATTCATTTGAAAAGTAGTTATATATAAATAATAAAAATTAAACAAATAATGTCACAAAAAGAAAAAATTCTAAAAGAAAAAAAAATTAAATCTATTCGAAGATTTGGAACGGTAAGAACTAAAGTGTTTATTAGCAACAAAACTGGCTCTAAATCTCTAATTAGCGGCACAACTCTTATACCTAAAAACAAATCTATTAACTTGCATTATCATAACTGCGAAGAAGCTGTGTTGGTCATGGAGGGAACTGCGGAAGCTGAAATTAATTATAAAAAATATATTTTAAAAGCTGGCGATGTTAGTTGGATACCCGCAAAAATACCCCATAGATTTATGAATAAAAAAAAACAAAATTTAAAAATATACTGGACTTACGCAAATTCACGTGCGACACGCACAGATGTGATCACTGGAAAAACTTATAAAATTATAAATGAGCATAAAAAAAAATAAAAAAATAGTAAAAATCAAAGCAACTATTTTACAAAAATTTATATCTCAAATTTTTCAAAAATGTAATTTATCTAAAGCACATGCTGATATTGTCTCTAACGGTTTGGTCAATGCTGACTTAAGAGGAGTGTGGTCTCATGGAGTAGTGAGAACATCAGTATATTGCAACAGAATTTTAAATAAAGCTGCAAAACCAAAACCAAATATAAAATTTAAAACAATACAAAAAAATATTTTTCACGTTAATGGTGATAATGGAATTGGGTTTATTACATCGAATCTGGCAATGCAGAAATGCATAATAGCTGCAAAAAAATATGGCGTAGGTATCGCGGGAATATACAACAGTAACCACTTTGGAATGGCGGCAAACTATTTAGAACAAGCAACTAAAAATAATTGTTTAGCGTGGGTATTTACCAATGCATCTAAAGCCTTACCACCACATGGAGCCATGGCTGCTCACTTTGGAACTAGTCCTTTTGCATTTGGATGTCCAACAAACAATAAAGACAATCCTTTTATTTTAGATATGGCATCTTCTTCTGTTGCCAGGGGTAAATTAAAATTTGCTGCACAAAGAGGTGACAAAATACCATTCGGTTTAGCTTTGGATAAATTTGGAAAACCGACGGATGATGGTGCTAAAGCATTTGAAGGAATTATGCTCCCCTTTGGCGGCATGAAAGGTGCTGGTATTTCTTGGATGATGGACGTAGTTGCTGGAATTTTCACAGGTGCAAATCATAGTGGTGAAGTTAAAAATGCTATTAATGATTTTTCTGGTCCAGCAAACGTAGGTCATTTTATGATTTGTCTCAAAGCTGATTTGTTTCAGAATAAAAATAATTTTCTAAAAAAAATGAAATATGGAATTAATAAAGTTAAGAAATTAAAACGTGCAAAAGGTTTTGATGAAATATTGCATCCAGGTGAACCTGAATATCGAAAAATGCTAAAAAATAAAAAAGAAGGTATCTCACTTACGCCTGATATTGTTAAAGACTTACATAAGCTAAGCGATCAATTTAAAATCAAACCGCCTTTTAGTGCTTAGCAGCAGATTTTCCAGCCAATCTTCCAAAGACCGCTCCAGAAGTTAGGCCACTTCCTCCTGGATAATTGAAATAAAATATTCCACCTACCATCTCTCCAGCAGCGTACAGTCCTTTGATTGGTTTCATCACTTTATTTAGCACTTGTCCTTTATTATTAATTCTTAAGCCACCAAAAGTGAAAGTGATTCCACATGTTACCCCATAAGCATAAAAGGGGGCTGTATCAATTTTGTTTGCCCAGTTTGTTTTATTTACTTTCAGACCAGTAGTGCATTTTCCATCTTTAATTGTGGGATCAAAATTTACATTTTCATTAACAGAATTATTATATTCATGAATTGTATCTAAAGCTTTTTGACTACTCACACCTGTTAATTTTTTAACCAATTCTTCTAAGGTGTTAGCTTTTACCATGGTTGCTGATTTCACATCATACTCGCTATACAACATCGGTCTTACTTTTTGATCAAAAATTTGCCAAGCCAATTGATTGGGTTGTTTAATAACTTCTTTTCCAAACTTGGCATAAGTATAATTTCTAAAATCTTCACCTTCATCTACAAATCTTTCTCCATCTGCATTTAAAACTATTCCCCAAGGGTAACTAATTTTTCTATACTTATTACTTATTTTTAAATCACTATATTCAGGTCCGTTCAAATCATGAAACACAGCATGACATCCTGACCAATTTCCATAAGCTGACGCACCTACTTTAAATGCCATATTCAATCCGTCCCCTGTATTGTGCTTGGTTCCTCTAACTTTTGCCATATCCCATCCTGGGCCCAAATATCTAGTTCTCATTTCTGGATTAGATTCAAATCCTCCACACGCAAGTACTACTGATTTTGAATAAATTTTTTCTATTTTATTTTTGTGCAAAACTTCTAATCCCATCACTGTGTTTTTGTCATATAGTAAATCGACAGCAGCGGTATCATACTGAATAGTAATATTATGCTTAGCAACAATTTTTAAAAGAGAGTCGACTAGGGTTTCTCCTTGCCCTTTTACTTCTAGAGTTAAACCTCCCCAGTACTTCATTTTACCTTCGACAACGAAAGATTGTCTTCCTTCTATGGGGGTAAATTTCAAACCTTTTTTACTTAGCCAATGAACAGTATCAAAACTGTCCCCTGTTAAAATTTTCGATAATGATTTATCTGTTTTACCATTCGTGACTTTTTCCATGTCTTTTAAAAAATCACTTACACTATATTTTCCATAATCTATGCTATTAGAATTTTTTAATGTTGGAATAATTTTTTTTAAATCAGAATAACCATTGTATGCAAATCGAAAAGCTCCATTCGTGTATCTACTATTACCACCTCTTTCTTTTTTAGAAGCTTTTTCAATAACAAGAATTTTTTTAGCTCCATTGTCAGATGCCGACAAAGCGGCAGATAAGGCTGCATTTCCTGTACCCACGACTACTACATCAAAAGAATTTTTCATAATTCAGATATATTTATTATATTATTTTTAGTAAAAAACCATATGCCAAAAAAGATAAATAAAGAATGGATGAAGGTTCTTGATTCTGAACAATATATGATCATGCGAGAAGAAGGAACTGAAAGAGCTGGAAGCAGTGATTTAAATTACGAAAAAAGAAAAGGTTTTTACCATTGTGCAGGATGTGAAACAAAACTTTTTAGTTCGGAAATGAAATACGATAGTGGTAGTGGTTGGCCGTCTTTTTTTAAAAGTTTTCCTGAAGTATTTGAAACCAAAACAGATTATTTATTAGGTTATCCAAGAACTGAATATCATTGCTCTACTTGTGGTGGACATCATGGTCACATATTTGATGATGGTCCCGAACCTACAGGAAAACGATATTGCAACAATGGCAAGGCATTGATCTTTAAAGAAGAAAAATAAATTATGAGCAAAGAATTCAGAAACATTAGTAAAGTTGGATATATGCTTCATAATGGTGGTTTAGAGTTTAAAAAAATATCTGATACTGAATACGAATATCGAACTACCTTAAAAGATTTTCACATGAACGCCGCCGGAGTAACACATGGTGGATTTATAATGTCTGTTCTTGATTCTGGAATGGGAACTGCTGCTCATAGTGTGATTGATGGTAAAGCTGTAACTATCACTCTTGATATAAAATTTATTTCAGGCTCTAGATCAGGACAAGAAATAATTGGCTATGCAAAAATTAAGAAAAAAACTAAATCTCTTATTTTTATGCAAGGTGAATTAAAATCAAATGAAGCAACGCTTGCAACGGCAGAGGGAATTTGGAAAATTCTTTAATAGAAATGGACAATTCTGCTACCAAAGCTCTTGCTAACTTTGCATCTAATCTTGTTTATGAACATATTCCTAAGGAAGTAAAAGAACATATTAAATTGCTTTTTCTTGATGGAATTGGCTGTTGTATTCAAGGAAATACTTTGCCGTGGACTAAAAAATTAATGGAAGTTGTATTAAACACCTCAGATCCAAAAACATGCACAATTATTGGAACTAATATTCAAACTTCTGTCTTAAATGCTGTGCTAATTAATTCTACTGCAGGTCACGGTTTTGAAGCTGATGATATTCATAGAGAGTCTATTTTGCATCCAAACTCAATCATCGTTCCCGTTGCTGTTAATGTTTCAGAAAAATTAAAAAACATAAATGGAAAAAAATTTTTGACAGCAGTTATTGCTGGATATGAAATAGCTACAAGAGTTGGTTCTGCAGCAGGAACAGAACTTTTGTTAAAAGGTTTTCATCCTCAAGGAACACACGGAACTATCGCGGCAACGGTTACCGCTGCCAAATTAATGGACTTAAATTCAGATCAAATGTTAAATGCAATTGGAATTGCAGGATCCTTAGGGGCAGGATTGATGGCAGCTCAAGAAGGAGCTATGGTAAAAAGACTACATTCAGGCAGAGCAGCTGAGGCTGGAGTACTTGCTGCTGAACTAGCCGCAAAAGATTTTACTGGAATTCAAGATATCATTGAGGCTGAGTATGGTGGTTTTCTATCAAGCTTTTCTGGTAAGAATAATTTTTCAAGAGCCATTCTTCAACTAGGCGAAGTTTGGGAATGTAAAAATACAGGTATCAAGCCCTATACATCAGTAACTAGTATTCATGCCGCTCTTGATTGTCTCAAAGCAATTATGGCCAAAAACCAAATATCACATGATCAAATAAAAGAAATAAAAGCAAAAATTAGCCATCCAACTTATGTTCATTGTGCGTGGCCGTACAAAAAATTCAGTGTTACCTCTGCACAAATGAATATTTACTATGGGCTGGCACAAATGGCATTAGAAGGTGAGCTCTTTGTTGATCAATTTAATTCAGATAAAATTTCTGATCCGAAAATTTTAAATTATATCAAAAAAATAATAGCGGAAGTCGATCCTGAAATTGAAAAATTAGGCCATGAATTTAGACATATGGCAAGTTTAGAGGTGACTACTAATGATAATCGAAAATTTTCTCATACAGAAAAATATAGAAAAGGATCACCAGAAAATCCTGTACCCAAAAAAGAAATCCTATCAAAATTCAATACTCTTGCTAAATTTTCTCTCGACCAAACTAAAATAGACGAACTTCAAAATAAAATTCAAAAAATAGAAAATTTAAATAGTTTAGAAAATTTATTTAACTAAAAATTCTTTACCCAATCTTGAATTGAACTAATTACCTGATCTGTTGTTCCCTCAAAACCATGATAATGTAATGGGCCACATTCACTCCCAGATTTACCACCTCCAGTTATTGAAATTAATTTATAATTCCTTTTTTTAGCAAGATTTTTAGCGCCCATATAAGAGGATACTGAACAACCATCTTTTTCGTGATGAACAACCAGAACTGGAATAGAAGTTTGTTTTAACATGTGCTTCATTGTAAGGGTGTATGGAGTGTACTTGCCGACAGGAGTAGTTATTGAACCCAAAATAACAATTCCACTTATTTTTCCTTTTTTTAAATTATTAGCAGCTGCTGCAACAGAAATTGATCCTCTACTATGTCCTAACAATATAATAGGTAAATTATTTTCTTTTTTAATATGATCAATTAAAATTGAAATTCTGGACATGTGATCTTTACTTTTTCTATCTCCAATTTTTTTCTTTTTTTTCGGATTAGGAAAAACATAATAATTAGAACCTGAATCTCTAAAATCTTTAGCAGATCTTGATAAAGGGTTTTGTGACTTGGATGCGCTTCCTTTTAAACCGCCCCCACCAACAAAACCAATAAAATTTACTTTTGCACTTTTATTATAATAAACAAAAATATCATTATCTGAAACTTCTGGAATATTAATTTTTTTTGCATATGCAAAATTAGAAGTTAATAAAAAAATTAGAAAAAAAACTATGCTCCTCATTCCCAAGGAGATAGCACGTTTAGTAGAATTGACCTAAAGTTAATTTAAAAGACGTATTGGGCTTCCATCTAAAAAGGCCTGAAGATCTTCAGCCATTTGTGAGTAGAATTTTATATAATTTTCTTGAGTAACATATCCAATGTGTGGAGTTAAAAAAGCATTGGGTAAAAATCTTAATTTATGATTTTCAGGTAATGGCTCATGCTCATAGACATCAATCCCTGCTCCTGCAATTTTTTCTTCCTGTAGAGCTCTTATCAAATCTTCTTCGTTTATAATTGGTCCCCTAGAAGTATTGATTAAGAAAGCTGTTGTTTTCATTTTGCAAATATCTTCATATTTCAAAAGATTTCTACTTCTCTCACTTAATACATAATGAATTGTAACAAAGTCTGACTGTTCTAATAACTCGTCTTTCGTTACAGCAAAGACACCATTTTCTGTTGCATGAGCAATTTTTAAATTCTCACTCCAAGCAACTACATTCATTTCAAATGCTTTTGCAATTTTGGCAATCTGACATCCTAACTTACCCAATCCAATAATTCCCAAAGTTTTTCCTTTAAGCTCAACACCCAAAGTTGTTTGCCAATAACCTTGGTACATATTTTCAGACTCTTGTTTTAAATTTCTCGCCAAACTCAATAGAATTGCCCAGGTAAGTTCTGCTGTAGGATTTTTATTTCCATCTGTTCCAGAAACAATAATTCCCTTTTTTTTGCAATATTCTAAATCAATTGCAAGATTTCTCATTCCGCTTGTTGCAATAAATTTTACCTTGGGACATCCATCAATTAGTTTAGCTGTAATTGGAGTTCGTTCTCGCATAATTAAAAGAGCTTCAAACTCTTTTAAATTTTCTATTGCGTGAGCCTCATCTTCAAAAGGCTCACGAAATACTTTGATATCGCAAGTTTGATTTAATTTGCTCCAATCAGCAAGCTCTTGTGCAACACCTTGGTAATCATCAAGTATTGCAACTTTCATTTATTTGGACAGTAATCTGCTCAACATAGAAATATCTTTGATTTTTTCTAGGTTACTTACTGCTTTAATGATTGCTTTGGATTTGGCTAGTGGCCATTTTGCAAATTCTGCACATCCCATAAATTTATCAGCAACTTCCTCGTAACTCATAGGTATCATCGGACTGCCTTTTCCAAAATCACCTCTACCAGAAATTTTTTTACCATTCTTAAGGTAGATATCAATAACAGTAGTCATTTTATCATAACCAGCTTTTTCAGCAATTTCACTCTTGTAAAAATTTACTTTTCTTAACATTGCTTGAACATCCGGCCTATTAACTTCTCTATCTTGATATTCAGGAATATATGCTCTTCTTCTCACAAGTAAAACAGCCATTGAATATTCCATACTAAATTTCGCTTGGAACTCGTTCGTTGGTCTGTGATGAATTAATGCGTTTTGCATATTGTGACTTGTTCCCACATCTACCTTGGCTACGTCCTGAGGCTTGATGTCATGTTTTAAGATTAGCTCCAACATTTTTGTCATACCAGGATGAGTTAAAGATCCACAAGGATGTGGCTTAATTGAAATCCCTGGTTTATCGAATGTCCATGGCTTTCCTAATTTACCTTTAATGGAATTTAATTCATATCCGCCACCATGAGCTTGGAAAAAACCTCTTGGTGATTCTAAAATTTTATCTGTAGAAGACCATCCTAGCTGCACTAAGTCACAAGCAACTACACCACTTTCAGCCGCACGACCTGCATGCAAAGGCTTTGTCATTGTTCCAAAGTTTTCTCTTAATCCTGCACTTAAAGATGCAGCAATCGCTAAACTTCTTTGAATTTGATCTACTTTGTAGCCACGAATTTTTGCAGCAGCTGAAGCTGATGCTAAAGTTCCACATGTTGCAGTTGAATGAAAACCATGCTGGTAATGTCTAGGTGACATAGCTTCTGAAATCTTGCATTCAACATCTACTCCAATTAAATATGCATTTAAAAAATCTTTGCCACTAATTTTTTTTATTTCCCCTTCGGCAAAAGCACTCGGCAAACAAGGAGCTGTTGGATGAGTTAATAATCCATATACCCTATCCTTTCCTACGGCCAACTGTGTATCGTCATAATCATCTGAATGAATTCCAGTCCCGTTTGCTAAAGCTGCAAAACTTGAAGGAACTTTCATTTTAGATCCAATCACGGTAGCTTTTCCTTTAGCTGCATTTTTTTTTATATGCTTAAATAAATATTCTCCAGTTCTTGCAACTGAACCCGCAATAGCTAAACCAAAACCATCGAGAATATGTTTTTTTCCAAGTTCAACTACTTTTTTTGGAATTGAATTAAATTTATTTCTAGAGACAAATTCTGCAACATATTTCGTTAAACCTTTTCCTTTTTCTGAATGTATATTTGGCGTGTAAGCTTTTACCATTGATTAATTCTCCTTAGTGTTAATTTTATTAATAGTTGAAAAATGTTATTCACCAAAATATATATGGCTTGTCAATAAATTTTATATTATAAAATTTAGTTTCACATTGTAAAATTATGTATTCTGGCATAAAAGTAATTGATAAAGCTTTTGAAATCTTAAAAGTATTCAATCAACATAAAATAAGCATTTCTCTAAAAGAGCTATCAGAAATAACCAACCTAAATAAATCTACAATTATTAGAGTTTGTAAGTCTCTAATAAAACATGATTTTTTAGTAAAAAATGATGCTAATGGCGCATATCAATTGGGTCCTGGAAGTTGGAAAATGGGTCAAATTTTTAATTCCAATTTTAGTCTTGAAAGCGAAGTTAAAAAAGTTCTTAAAGAGATTTGTAGCAAAACAGGTCAATCTGCAGGGTATTGGATAAGATCTGGAAATAAAAAAGTTTGTTTGTACCGCATTAACAGCACAGAATCTGAGCTTACGCATTATTTGGTTGAAGGAACAAGTTTTCCACTAGTTAGCGCCACTGGAATAATATTAAAAGCTTTTGGAGATAATAATAAAGTTTTAATGGAGCAGATAAATAAAAAAGGATATGTTTTTACAAGTAACGAGAGAATTAATAATATTGCTAGCGTTGCAATTCCAATATTTGATTTAAACAATGTTTTTAAGGGATCTATAAATGTTTCTGGATGGAAACAATTTTTTAATCCAAAATTAATAGATGAATACGTAAAAATTCTTAAAAATAAACAAAATATATTAAAAAAATTTATTACTTAATCAATATAATGATAGAAAGTTTATATATTTTGCAGTATTAGGTCATTCTTGAAAAAAAATCCTAAAACATTTTACGCTAATTTTAAAAAAGCCTTATCAAGCAAAAATGTTATTATCGCGCCTGGTTGCCAAGATCCCTTAAGTGCAAAATTAATACAAAAAAATAATTTTAAATTTATTTTTATTGGTGGTTTTGCTTTGTCGTCTAGTCAATATGGATATCCAGATGCAGGACTAATAACCTTAAGTGAATTAATCAGCTCAACTAAAAAAATTCAAAATGCTATAAGTTTACCATGTATTGTTGATGCCGACACTGGTTTTGGAGGGGCGATAAACATTCACAGAACAGTAAGAGATTTGGCTGATCTAGGTGTTGCGGCGCTAACAATTGAAGATCAACAATTTCCAAAAAAATGCGCTTTAACAAAAAAAGTAAAAATTCTTAATTATAATGATGCCTGTCGTAGAATTGAAGTGGCAGTCAAGGCAGCTAAGATAAACAAAAAAAAAGATATTGCTATCATAGCAAGAACAGATGCTTATTCATTATTAGGTATAGAAGCTACAGTTAAAAGAATAAAAAAATATAAATCTTTAGGAGCTGATGCAATTTTTGTAACTGGAATAGATACGAAAAAAGACTTAATTAAAATAAGTAGATATAATAATTTAAATTTAATGATAAATATTCATCCTAAAGTAAAATTTAATATTACTGACTTAAAAAAATTTGGAATCAAAATTGCAATTTATTCCCAAAGTATTTTAAATGGATATATTGATAGCACTAATCATGTTCTGGAAGAAATAAAAAAAGGTCAAATTCCAAAATCTAAAAATTTATCAGGGGATACCTTAGATTTACTAGATTTTCAAAAATTTTTACAAATAGAAAAAAATTCATGACACAATATTTAGTTGCTTTTAAAAAAAGTTATAAAAGTATTATTATTGGAGTAGTAGGAGGATATATTGCTACTTTCACAAAATTACCTCTTCCTTGGTTGCTGGGTGCATTGCTAGCAAATTTATTTTTTTCTTTCACCTCTATCAAAATTTCATTTGATAAAAAAATCTTTCTTCCTGTGCTGTTGATTATAGGTGTTATTATTGCAGGAACATTTAATATTTCTTTATTACAAAAAATACATCTTTGGATTTTTTCCTCAATAGCTATGATTTTGTGCACAATTGTTGGTACAATTTTTACAGCAATTTATTTGCACAAAGTTTGTAAATTTAAAAAAGTTGTATCTGTTATTGCAGGTTTGCCTGGGGCATTTGTGGTAATTGCTGCAGCCCTTAATGAAATAACGACAAATAAAAAAGAACAAGGACAAGTTATAATCCCACAAGCTGCAAGGGTATTATTTATTGTTTTGTTTGTTCCCTTTGTTTTTGTGGCTCACTCAGGATATCAAGACATTAAAATAGGATCGTTTCAATCAGATTATAACCTGCAATACTTTATTGAATTGACTTTTCTTTTAGGAATTTCACATTTGCTTTCTTTGCTTCTGAAAAAATTTGCTATACCGTCTGCTCCTATATTGGCTGCCATGATCGCAGCTGGCTTTTTTTACACTCTGGAAATTACAACTGCAAGATTTCCTCCTTTTTTCATAAATATGATTTTTGTTTTTCTAGGATCTGCAATCGGATGTAGACTTAATGGCATTGCGGTAAGGGATATTCTTTTTTATAGTTTTCATGGTGCAATTATTTCAATAATACTTCTTATTATTGCTGCATCTTTTGCATATCTTTTGCAACTTTGGTTCGGTTTTGATTTTATGGCAGCTTTTTTAAGCTTTGCACCTGGTGGTTTACACGAAATGGTAATTATTAGTGCGGCTTACAATATAGATCCTATTTTTGTGTCTTATCATCATTTTTTAAGAGTATTCTTTATTATTTTTACAATACCTTTTATTTTAAAATTTTTTCAAAAAAAATAAATTTTAAAGTCTATTTCCAAATTTCTTTGAGCCTTTGATCTCTTCCACAACTAGTTTTGTAGTATTTGTAGCGAATTGGATTTCTTTTGTAATAATTTTGATGATAATCTTCAGCTAAATAAAAGGTATCTAATTTTATAAACTTTGTAACAATAATTTTGGAATCAATATTCATTAATTTATTTATAGATTCTTTAATTAATTTTTTTTCATCATCGGCGGTATAAAAAATTGCAGCTAGATAACTAGGTCCCTTGTCACAAAATTGTCCTTTATTATCATATGGGTCAATATTTTTCCAAAAAATATCTAGTAATTTTAAATAAGTTACTTTTTTAGAATCGTACGTAACTAGCACAGCTTCATAATGTCCTGTGTTTTGCTCAGTGACTTCTTTATAGCTTGGATTTTTTGTTTTTCCTCCCGTGTAGCCAGATACTACCTTGCTGACACCATCAACTGCCTCGAACACTTCTTCCATACACCAAAAGCATCCTCCTGCAAAAACTGCAGTTTTATTTTCAGCATGAACATTAGATAAATAAAAAAAAAATATTAAAATAAATGAAATTATCTTCACTGATAAAAAGTTCCTCTCTGTCTTAATAACTCTCTATAAAGGTTTGGACTAGATTGAAAAGCTTTTCTACCGTGCAGTAGAAAATAATTATTGGAAAAAATTGAATAACCGGGTGCTAATTTAAAAATAATTTGTTTTTTGCTATTCTCAAGAGATTCTGAAAGTTTATTTAAAAACAAACCTTGTTGTAACGATCTCGGCTCTGGAAATTGATCAATATAAGATATGACTGGCTTCCCTTCTTTGTCTGTAAAAAAAACTGGATGTTCAATTTTATACTCTACATTTTTACTTTTTGGCGATCCCCAAATAAAATTTTCCTTTGCCACTGGATCATTATAAAATGTTTCAAGATCTTCCCAGTCATCTAAATGTAACAAAATACTCTCTCCGCCATTAGCATTCTCTTCTTTCATCTTCATCATGAGTAGCCAGTCAGTTTTTTCTTTTACATAAGTTCCATCTGTATGAAGATCTAATTTTTTGTAAGCTTTTCTTAAGTAAGAATCGCTGTTATCAGTATGTTTCACTTCAAACCTTGCATAATATTTCCCAGCCATTGCATCAAAATTTGGTGTTCCAACCAAATGTGTTAATGCGGTTGAAACTTTTACTAAAAAATCAGTATTGTATTTACTTTGATCCATTTTTTCTGGACCAATTACAAAAGCACCTTGATTACGGTCTTTTAAGGTTTCTTGAAATAATTGTTGAATTTTGCCTTCAAAAACTTGATTAAAAATATCTGCAATATGAAAACGTAAAAAAGGTTTATATTCAATATCTAACAAATCGTAATGATCAAACCTTTCTTTGATCTGATCTAGATAATGATTTTTAATTAAAATATTTAATAATCTTTTACTGGATGAGTGGTGAGCTATTATTAAACCTGCAATATTATCCATAAATTACAAATAAAAATTAATAAGCAAAAAAGTCATTGTGCTTACAAAAATAGATACTATCACATTCTTTTTAAATAGAAAATAAACTGCTAGAGCAACCAAAGTTGAAATAATTCTGCTTTCTAAAGTTGACTCAATCAAAAGTCCAACAGAAGGAAATAAAATTATCTTCGTGATTACAGCTGAAATTATTCCAATTGAAACGCACTTAATCCAATGAAATATTGGACTTTCGGTTGATAAATTTCTTGAACTAAAAACTCCAAAAGCTCTACAAGAATAAGTAGCAATAGTAGCAACCAATATAGAAAGGTAAATATAGTTACTGGTCATTAGATTCTTTCCTAAAAATAAAAAAACCAATCGTTCCTGACAACAAACCTGAGATAACAATAGACCAATCAGGTATTAGATAAAAAAGTATAATACTAAAAAACGAACCTAGTAGAATAGAAGTAATTAATTTTTTTTCCACCAAATTACTTATTGTCATTACTAAAAAATACATGGGGTTAATAAATACTAAACCAACTAAAATTTCATGAGATACAAAATCAGAAATTAAAAAACCTAAAACAGTACACAAAATAGAGTTAGCCCACAAAAAACCTCCGAGACCCAAAAAATAATCAAATTTTTCCTCTTGTGGTAATGTTTTGTGGATTGCAAACATATTAAACCAAGAGGTCACTGCAACGAAATGTGCAAGAATATAATATTTCCATTTGGGATAATGAGGATGTCTTATCACTGGTATTAAATTGACTGTCATAGGATACAGTCTGGCATTAGTTAAAAAAACAGCTAAAAAAATATTTAATAAAGTTCCTCCGGCAACTAATGTTTCTGCCATAACAAATTGTCCTGGCAATGCGAAAGTAAAAAAACTAGAAGCAAAACTTTGAAAAAGATCAAACCCAGAGCTTTTAAGATAAGCTCCAAATGCAAACATGCTTGAGCCAAGACCCACGGCTGGAATACCCATGGCATGTTTAATGCCCTGTCTAAACGATAAAGATGTAAACAATTAGATTAGTTATCCTCCTAAGAATAACTTGCCTACCTCAGGATTTGCCAAAAGTCTATCTCCAGTATCAGCCATCACTGTTTCTCCAGAAACAAGCACAT
>Ga0181595_10000516_pt1 | contig 42671 bp, 40 predicted proteins | sample 041ome_7_FD_145604 | JGI IMG/M metagenome (GOLD analysis project Ga0181595, IMG submission 145604) | Coastal salt marsh microbial communities from the Groves Creek Marsh, Skidaway Island, Georgia - 041401AS metaG (spades assembly) | ecosystem: Environmental > Aquatic > Marine > Intertidal zone... | reverse complement strand
AGAGCCATATCAACACGATATGATAAGTTAGCAAGAAATTACCAAGCAATGGTAGCCCTTGCATTTAGCATGATGTGGCTACCAATGTGGATTGATTGAAAAGTGAACAGCAAAGATCAACACGCTCGACAAGCCATAAAAATTTATACATATTGGATGTCCGATAAAAAAAGGTGCCGCAGCACCTTTTGCAAAAATATTTAAAGGTTATTGCTGCTGTTCACGTGCCACAGCCCGATAACCAATGTCGGTGCGGTAATACAGCTGCTCCCAGCTAATCGCCGCCGCCAGTTTATATGCTGTTTGTTGCGCGGCGGTGACAGTATCACCCAGCGCAGTTGCGCAGAGCACCCGGCCGCCGTTTGTCAGCACCTGGCCGTCTTTTAGTTCAGTACCGGCATGAAATACTTTACCCGGTAAGGCTGCGGCTTGTTCCAGCCCGCTAATAACCTTGCCTTTAGCATAGGTATCCGGATAACCACCAGCGGCCAGTACCACACCCACTGCGGCCTGTGGATTGAAATCAAGTTGCATTTGATCCAGTTTACCGTCTACCGCAGCCTGACACAGCGCCACCAGATCGGATTGCAGTCGCAGCATAATCGGCTGCGTTTCCGGATCGCCAAAGCGGCAGTTAAACTCCAGTACCTTGGCCGAACCGTCTGGCGCAATCATCAGGCCGGCATACAGGAAGCCGGTAAACACATTACCCTCGGCGGCCATACCGCGGACGGTCGGATAAATCACCTGTTGCATAACCCAGTCGTGTACTTGGGGCGTCACCACTGGTGCCGGCGAGTACGCGCCCATACCACCGGTATTCGGCCCTTTGTCAGCATTATCACGGGCTTTATGATCCTGTGACGACGCAAAAGCCAGCGCATGTTGACCATCAACCATCACGATAAAGGACGCTTCTTCACCGGTCAGGAATTCTTCAATCACTACGCGGCTGCCGGCATCACCAAATTTATTGCCACTGAGCATATCGTCGATCGCGGCAAAGGCTTCGGCTTCCGTTTGGGCGATAATCACACCTTTGCCTGCGGCCAGACCATCGGCTTTAATTACGATAGGCGTGCCTAAACGACGCACATAGTCTTTTGCGGCGCTAATGTCAGTAAAGTTCTGGTAAGCAGCGGTTGGGATCTGATGCCGGGCTAAAAAGTCCTTCGCAAAAGCTTTCGAACTTTCCAACTGCGCGGCTGCACGGGTTGGGCCGAAAATCGCCAGGCCGGCAGCGCGGAATTTATCCACGACACCTTTCGCCAGCGGCGCTTCCGGACCAACGATAGTTAGCGCGATCTGCTCTTGCTGAGCAAAGGCCAGCAAGGCATCAACATCATCTGCGGCAATGGCCACATTATGTAAATTGCTTTCCAGTGCCGTACCAGCATTCCCCGGTGCCACAAACACCTGAGTGACCAACGGCGATTGTGCCGCTTTCCAGGCCAGAGCATGTTCGCGACCACCACCACCTATTACCATTACTTTCATTAGTTCTTCCGTTTTAGTCAGGACGCCCGACATCAGGGCGTAGCAGGTTTCCGAAACTTCAGGGTCATGCGGTCACTTTCACCGATGGCCAAATATTTTTCCCGATCCTGATCACCCAGTCGCAAACTAGGCGGCAAGGTCCAGACCCCGTTAGGGTGGTCTGCCGTATCTTTCGGGTTCGCATTAATCTCACTGCGCGCTTCCAGCGTAAAGCCAGCCTGTTCTGCCAGTTTAATGGTTAGACTTTCCGGCATATAGCCGCTGCGGGTCCAGTCGCTGTCAAGCTTACTTTCAGGTAAACGGTGTTCGACGATACCGAGCACACCGCCAGGCTTTAAAGCGGTATAAAAATGGGCGAAGGCCGTCAGCATCGCCTCTTCACCACCGGCAATATACCAGTTGTGCAGGTTGCGGAAGGTCAGCACCACATCTGCGCTACCGGCAGGCGCAATTTCCACGCCGGGGCGGGGGGCAAACTCTGTGATCTTCACTTTGCTGTAGGCCGGATCGGTGGCCAGCTTCTCAATAAAGGCCTGGCGGCTACGTTGGCCATAACCCTCTGCGCTGGCCGGAAAGTGGGCAGCGTAATAAACACCTTGTTCAGCAAGCAAGGGCGCCAGAATTTCGGTATACCAGCCACCGCCCGGGGAAATTTCTACCACTGTGGCTTGCGGCGTTATCTCAAAAAACTGCAGTGTCGGCAGCGGATTGCGATATTGGTCGCGCGCAACATTAGCGGCAGAGCGCAAAGGGTTGTTATTGACGGCCTGTTCAATGCTGGCTGCGGAGGTGGTTGCAACCACTGCAGATGACAGTAACAGGCTGCTTAACAGCAGGGTAGGACGACTCAGAACACGGCTCAGTTGGGTTAACATCAACAGCTCCTTCTAAAAGTGGCGATAGTTTAGCAAAGCAGCCGTCGAAATGCAGCGGCTTTTGGCAATGGCTTACTTCTGACTATTTGGGTGGCTAGACTGCTAAATTTCAATCTACAATACCCAATGGCTATGTTAGAATAGCCGACCTTTTTAGTGCAGGTTGTCCTATGTTAGATCAGATTAAAGTCGTATTAGTTGGCACCACGCATACGGGTAATATCGGTTCAGTGGCGCGGGCCATGAAAACCATGGGCTTATCGCAATTGTGTCTGGTGGCACCAAAGACGGCACCGGATGGGCAGGCTTATGCGTTGGCGGCCGGTGCCAGCGAGATCCTGGCTGCTGCGCAAACTTACGACACCCTTGAACAAGCCATTGCGGATTGCGCGCTGGTGATTGGCAGTAGCGCCCGTTCCCGTACCCTAAGCTGGCCGATGTTATCCAGCCGCGAATGCGGTATCAAAGCGGTGCAGCAAGCTGCGACAGCACCGGTGGCGCTGGTATTTGGCCGCGAAAGTAATGGTTTGAGTAACGAAGAATTACAGCTGTGTAACTACCATGTTTGTATCGAGGCCAATCCGGAATACAGCTCACTGAATCTGGCGATGGCGGTACAGATTTTCTGTTACGAAGTACGCATGGCGTATTTAGCTTCGCAGCAACAGACGCCGGAGGGTGATCTCGCGGTTTATCCGACGTCGCTACAAATGGAAAACTTTTTCCAGCACCTGGAAACGGCGCTGACGCATACCGGCTTTATTATCAAGCAACATCCAGGTGTAGTGATGACCAAGTTGCGTCGCTTGTTTACCCGGGCGCGGCCGGAGGAAGCCGAATACAATATTTTACGCGGTATCCTGACCTCGATGTTGCGGTTGGAAAAAGCGGATCAGACTACTCACAAGGAGTAATTGGCATGTTTTCCGGTATCAAAGAAGATATTCGCAGTGTATTTGATCGCGATCCGGCAGCGCGCAGTACTTTTGAGGTATTAACTACCTATCCGGGTTTGCATGCCATCTGGCTACACCGGCTGAGTCATAAATTATGGCGGGCGAATTGGAAATGGCTGGCGCGCTGGTTAAGTACTATTGGTCGCTGGTTAACCGGGGTAGAGATCCATCCCGGCGCACGGATTGGCCGGCGTTTTTTTATCGATCATGGTATGGGTGTAGTGATCGGGGAAACGGCAGAAATTGGCGATGACTGTACCCTGTATCATGGCGTGACACTGGGCGGTACCAGTTGGAGCCCTGGCAAGCGCCATCCGACTCTGGGGAAAGGTGTAGTGATTGGCGCCGGCGCCAAAGTTCTTGGCCCACTGTATGTTGGTGAGCATGCCCGTATCGGTTCGAATGCCGTGGTGGTAAAAGATGTGCCGGCGGGTTGTACTGTGGTCGGTATTCCGGGGCGGATTGTTGCCAAGACGGACGCTGAAACCTCGGCGCAGCGGCAACAACTGGCGAAAAAGTTTGGCTTTGATGCTTATGCGGTATCGGCAGATAACCCGGATCCGGTGGCTAACGCGATTGGAAGTTTATTGGATCATATCCATTTTCTGGATAACAAGGTTACCGAGCTGTGCCAGAGCGTCAATCAGCTGGGGGGGAATGTCTGTTCTGAGCTGCCGCAAGTGAAGATTGATGAAGCCGAATTTAAACTGGCCGAACAACGTGCCGCCGAGCAGCGGCGTAAAGAAGATGAAACTAGCGGCGCTTAATACCTGACTGTTTTAGTCGGGTTTATACTTGACTAAAATAGTCAGGAATGTACAATAGCAGCATTCTGCAACAGGAGTTGACTATGCGTTTAACCTCCAAAGGCCGTTATGCTGTTACCGCCATGCTGGACGTGGCTTTGCACGCTGTCAAAGGCCCAGTACCGCTAGCTGATATCTCTGAGCGGCAAGGTATTTCATTGTCTTACCTTGAGCAATTATTTGCCCGTTTACGTAAGCAGGGCCTGGTCAGCAGTGTGCGAGGCCCGGGCGGGGGCTATCAGTTAGGTCTGCCGGCGGCGGCAATTTCTGTTTCTGCAGTGATTGCAGCGGTAGATGAGTCAGTTGATGCCACCCGCTGTCAGGGCAAGTCAGATTGTCATGGCGGTGCCCGTTGTCTGACCCACACCCTGTGGAGCAATCTAAGTCATCGAATTGAAGACTTCCTGACCAATATCAGCCTTGAAGAGCTGGTCAATCAGGAAGAAGTGCGGCACACCGCTTTGCAACAAAGCCGTAAAGTAAAGAATCCGGCAACTGATATCGAAGTCAGCTGTCAGCTGTAAGCGCAACACGGAGCCAACAATGAAGCTACCCATTTATTTAGACTATGCTGCGACTACCCCGGTTGATCCGCGGGTTGCTGAGAAAATGATGCAATTCCTGACAATGGATGGCCAGTTTGGTAATCCGGCGTCACGTTCGCATCGTTTTGGCTGGCAAGCTGAAGAAGCGGTAGAGATCGCCCGCAGTCAAATTGCGGAGCTGGTAAATGCCGACCCGCGCGAAATCGTTTTTACCTCAGGCGCGACCGAGTCGAATAACCTGGCGATTAAAGGCGCTGCCGAGTTCTACCATAAAAAAGGTAAACACCTGATCACCGTCAAAACCGAACACAAAGCGGTGTTAGATACTATGCGCCAGTTAGAGCGTGACGGCTTTGAAGTGACTTATCTGGATGTGGAAGCCAATGGTCTGGTTGATCTGGCTAAATTAGAACAAGCCATGCGCCCGGATACCACTGTCGTCAGCATTATGATGGTGAATAACGAAATTGGCGTGGTGCAGGATGTTGCGGCAATAGGTGAACTGTGTCGCAGTAAAGGTATTATTTTCCATGTTGACGCGGCTCAGGCCACCGGCAAGGTTGAGATTGATCTGCAGCAGCTGAAAGTCGATTTAATGTCGTTCTCTGGTCATAAAACCTATGGCCCTAAAGGTATTGGCGCTCTGTTCGTGCGTCGTAAGCCTCGGATTCGTTTAGAAGCACAAACCCATGGTGGTGGTCATGAGCGCGGTATGCGTTCAGGCACCCTGGCGACACACCAAATCGTTGCGATGGGTGAAGCCTTCCGCCTGGCCAAAGAAGAAATGGTCGCAGAGCAGCAGCGGATCACCGCACTGCGCGATCGCTTGTGGAACGGCATTAAAGATATTGAACAGGTATTTTTAAACGGTGATGCCAAGGCTCGGGTACCGAATATTACCAACGTCAGCTTTAACTATGTTGAAGGTGAGTCGCTGATTATGGCGCTAAAAGATATCGCCGTGTCTTCAGGTTCAGCCTGTACCTCAGCCAGCTTAGAGCCATCTTATGTGCTGCGGGCCCTGGGGCTGTCAGATGAATTGGCACACAGTTCAATTCGTTTTAGTATCGGCCGTTTTACTACTGAAGAGCAGATTGACCACACCATTAAAATTGTACATGAAGCTATCGCCAAGCTGCGCGAGATGTCGCCGCTGTGGGATATGTACAAAGACGGTATTGATTTAAACACTGTAGCCTGGGTCGCGCACTAAGCGCACACCAGCAAAGAGGTAATTATCATGGCATACAGTAACAAAGTAATTGATCACTACGAAAACCCGCGTAACGTTGGTTCTTTCGCTAAAGATGATCCCAGTGTTGCCACCGGTATGGTCGGCGCACCTGCTTGCGGTGACGTAATGAAGCTGCAAATTAAGGTTAATGAACAAGGCATCATTGAAGATGCCAAGTTTAAAACCTATGGTTGTGGCAGTGCTATTGCCTCCAGTTCACTGGTAACCGAATGGGTTAAAGGTAAGACACTGGACGAAGCCCAGCAGATCAAAAACACCGACATTGCGCAGGAACTGGCGTTGCCGCCGGTAAAAATTCACTGCTCAATCCTGGCTGAAGATGCCATCAAAGCTGCAATCGCTGATTACAAACAGAAGCGCGGAGGCTAAGGCCAAATGGCGATTTCGATGACAGCGGCGGCAGCTGAGCGGGTCAGTAGTTTTCTACAGAACCGTGGCAAGGGGGTCGGATTACGGGTTGGCGTAAAAACGACCGGTTGTTCTGGTTTGGCCTATGTGCTGGAATTTGTCGATGAGCTGAACGAAGATGACCAGGTGTTTGAAGATCACGGCTTAAAGCTGGTGGTGGATGGCAAAAGTCTGGTCTATATCGACGGTACTCAGCTGGATTTCGTTAAAGAAGGTCTGAACGAAGGCTTCAAATTTAACAACCCGAATGTTAACGGCGAGTGCGGTTGCGGCGAAAGCTTCACGGTATAAGTCAGGCACTGAGGCACGATGAACTATTTTCAGTTGTTTGATCTGCCAGAACAGTTTGAACTGGATCTGGCAGAGCTGGGCTCGCGCTATCTGGCACTGCAAAAGCGGTTTCATCCGGATAACTTTGCCGCCGGTTCAGAGCGGGATCGGCTGCTTGCTGTGCAGCAAACCGCCAATATTAACGATGCTTATCACAGCCTGAAACACCCGCTGCTCCGCGCTGAGCACATGCTGGCGCTGCGCGGTATTAAGCTTAGTAACGAACAACGCAGCTTTACCGATCCGGCGTTTTTAATGCAACAAATGGAATTGCGTGAGCAGTTGGCTGAATTATCGGCTGAGCCGGATCCCGAGCAGGCACTGTTTGCAATCGAACAGCAGTTACAGCAACAACGCAAAGCCTTACTCAAAGACTTACACCAGGCGCTGGCTGCTAATACGGCAGAGCAGGATCAGCTGGCAGCAGAACTGGTACGTAAGCTAAAATTCTTCTACAAACTGCAGCAAGAGCTGGAGTTAATCGAACAGCAACTACAAGACTGAATTCATTATGGCGTTATTACAAATTGCCGAGCCGGGCCAGAGCGCGGCGCCGCATCAACATAAATTGGCTGCCGGTATTGATCTGGGCACCACCAACTCGCTGGTGGCGACAGTCCGCAGTGGCGAAGCCAAAGTACTGCTGAATCAGGCGGGTGAGGCGATGGTACCCTCAGTGGTGCAATATGGCGCAGCGCAGGTTGTGGTGGGCTCCGCAGCCGTCGCGGCCGCCGTCAGTGATCCGGAAAATACCATAGTGTCGGTAAAGCGTCTGATGGGCAAAGGCTATCAGGAAACGCTGGCGCTGAACGAAAAATTACCCTATCAGCTGATTGAACAAAGCGGCCTGGTAGCGATTAAAACGGCTGCCGGCGTGAAAAATCCGGTGGAAGTCTCTGCAGAAATTCTGGCGACCCTGGCTAATACCGCCAGTCAAACCCTCGGCGGTGAGCTTAATGGTGTCGTTATTACGGTGCCAGCCTATTTTGATGATGCCCAGCGTCAGGCGACCAAAGATGCCGCTAAACTGGCCGGTCTCAATGTACTGCGCTTGTTAAATGAGCCGACGGCTGCGGCGCTGGCTTATGGCCTTGATTCGGGTCAGGAAGGCATTATCGCCGTTTATGATTTAGGCGGGGGGACCTTTGATATTTCAATTCTGCGCTTACGGCGTGGCGTGTTTGAAGTGCTGGCAACCGGTGGCGATTCGGCACTGGGTGGTGATGATTTTGATCAGGCGCTGGTGAGCTTTTTGCAGCAGCAACATGACCAGCACAGCCTGTCGGCCAGTGCCCGCCGGCAATATCAGCAACAAGCCAAAGCCATTAAAGAGCGGCTGACAGACAGCGAGAGCACCGATTACAGCTTTAGTGCTGACGGCAAGCAGCTAACGGGCAGTGTAACTCGCCAGCAATTTGAAGAACTGATTAGCCCACTGGTAAAACAAACTATCCGGGCTTGCCGGCAGAGTTTACGTGATGCCGGTTTAACCACTGATGAAGTGTTAAAAGTAGTGATGGTTGGCGGTTCCACGCGGGTACCATTAGTGCGTCAGCAAGTGGCTGATTTTTTTGGCTCTGAGCCGTTAACCTCGATTGACCCGGACCAGGTCGTTGCTATTGGCGCGGCGATTCAGGCCAATGTACTGGTTGGCAATAAGGCCGATAATGAAACCCTGCTGCTGGATGTGATCCCGCTGTCGCTGGGCATTGAAACCATGGGTGGCCTGACCGAAAAAATTATCCCGCGTAATACCGTGATCCCGGTGGCGCGGGCGCAGGAATTTACCACCTTTAAAGATGGTCAGACGGCGATGGCGATCCATGTGGTACAGGGTGAGCGTGAGCTGGTCGAAGATTGCCGCTCGCTGGCGCGTTTCGAGCTGCGAGGTATTCCACCGATGCCGGCTGGCGGTGCCCATATCCGGGTCACCTTTCAGGTCGATGCCGATGGTTTGCTTAGCGTCAGTGCGATGGAAAAATCCACCGGCGTGCAGGCCAGTATTCAGGTAAAACCGTCCTATGGCCTGACCGACGATCAGGTGGCGCAGATGATTAGCGGCTCGATGCAGTATGCGCGGCAGGATATGCAGCAGCGCTTATTGCGTGAGCAGCAAGTCGAAGCGGAGCGGGTGCTGGAAGCGGTCAGTGCCGCGCTGGCCACTGATGCCTCACTACTGAACGAACATGAATTAACTACTATCCGCGAGGCACTGCGCCAGCTAGCGGAGCTGAAACAGCAAGGCGATACGGCAGCCATTAAAGCCGCGATCGAACACACTAACCAATTAACCGATGATTTTGCGGCACGACGGATGGATAAATCGATCCGGCTGGCGCTGCAGGGTCATAAAGTCGACGAGGTCTAACATGCCCCAAATCGTATTTTTACCCCATCCGGAGTTGTGTCCTAAAGGGGCGGCACTTGAAGCCAAAAGCGGTGAGACGGTATTGGATGTGGCGCTGAAAAACGGTATCGCCATTGAGCATGCCTGCGAAAAATCCTGTGCTTGTACCACCTGTCATGTGATCGTGCGCGAGGGCTTTTACTCGTTAAACCCGAGTGACGAGCTGGAGGATGACATGCTGGATAAAGCCTGGGGTTTAGAGCCGGAATCACGTTTAGGCTGTCAGGCTATTATTGCCGATGAAGATCTGGTAGTCGAAATTCCAAAATATACCGTCAATATGGTTAGCGAAGGGCATTAGGTTTTTTTCCGATTTTAGCGTATACTTTGCCGCCCAAAATTTTAACCCTTTAGACTAACAGGAGCCTGACATGGCCTTAGAACGTACTTTCTCTATCGTGAAGCCAGATGCCGTAGCGAAGAATCTGATCGGCGCAATTTACAGCCGCTTTGAAGCCGCTGGCCTGCGCATTGTTGCTGCCAAGATGTTACACTTAAGCCGGGAACAGGCTGAAGGTTTCTACGCTGAGCACAAAGAGCGTCCATTCTTCAACGCGCTGGTATCTTTTATGACGTCTGGCCCGGTAATGGTACAGGTATTAGAAGGTGAAGATGCTGTACGTAAGAACCGTGAAATCATGGGTGCCACTAACCCGAAAGATGCTTTAGCCGGTACTTTACGTGCGGATTTCGCTGCCAGCATCGATGAGAATGCGGTACACGGTTCAGACGCTGCGGCTTCTGCAGCCCGTGAAATTGCCTACTTCTTCACTGACGCTGAGCTGTGCAGCCGTACCCGTTAATCCGGTAGCTGTCTGCAAAGAGACTAAGGGGGCAGCAGCCCCCTTAGTGCATTCAGCACTGCAGGAAGAAAGTTTTTTGTTGATATTGGTTAGCTGGAGTTTACTGGCATGAGCAACACCCCCGAAGTCGTCAATTTGCTGGACCTGACCCGGTCGCAAATGCAAGAGTTCTTTGTCAGTCTTGGCGAAAAGCCATTCCGCGCTGATCAGGTGATGAAGTGGATTTATCACTTCTGTGTCGATGATTTCGACAAAATGACCAATATCAACAAAAAACTCCGCGATCTGTTAAAGGCACGCTGCGTGATTAAGGCGCCGGTCGTGGCCACCCGTCAGGACAGTGCCGATGGCACCATCAAGTTTGTGATGGCGCTGGAAGGTGGTCAGGAAGTCGAAACCGTCTGGATCCCGGAAAAAGATCGCCGTACCCTTTGTGTGTCGTCGCAGGTGGGTTGCGCACTGGATTGTTCCTTCTGTTCTACGGCGCAGCAAGGCTTTAACCGTAACCTCAGTGTCTCAGAAATTATCGGTCAGGTGTGGCGGGTATCGCAGATTATCGGCAGCTTTGGTGATACCGGTGAAAAGCCAGTCACCAACGTGGTGATGATGGGGATGGGGGAACCGCTGCTCAATCTGAACAACGTGGTCCCAGCGATGGAACTGATGATGGAAGACTTCGGCTTTGGTTTATCAAAGCGCCGGGTCACGCTCAGTACTTCAGGTGTAGTACCGGCCCTGGATTTACTGCGTGAAAAGATTGATGTGGCCTTAGCGATCTCGTTGCATGCGCCGAATAATGCGCTGCGCGACGAGCTGGTGCCGGTAAACAAAAAATACCCAATGGAAGAGTTTCTGGCGGCCTCGCGGCGTTATATTGAGCATTCTAAGGCCAATGATAAAGTCACGGTGGAATATGTGATGCTGGAAGGCATCAATGACAGCACTGATCAGGCGCATGAACTCGCTAAAGCATTGAAAGATACGCCATCTAAGATTAATCTTATTCCATTCAATCCGTATCCGGGTTCGCCGTATAAGCGCTCCAGCAATTCACGGATTGATCGCTTTAACAAGGTCTTACAAGAACACGGTTTTACTGTTATGGTACGTAAAACCCGCGGTGATGATATCGACGCCGCCTGCGGACAGCTGGTGGGCGATGTGATCGACCGTACGAAACGTTTACTGAAAAAGCAGCAAAAAGGCGAGAACATAGCGGTAAAAGTGCTGCAATAACAACAAATGGATGGCCAGTGGTAATGCAGAAACTTCCTGTGGTAACCGCGCTGACGGCATTGTGTTTACTCTCGGCCTGTGTGTCAGAGAGTACTTATGTGGCGAATGACCGCCAGGTCACGCAGCGCAATGTGGATAACACTGAAGCGGCTAAAACCCGTATTTCACTGGGCTTAAACTATTTGCGTCGAGGTGATAGCACCCAGGCACTGTTCAATCTGGAGCGTGCCCGGACTATGGCCCCTAATTTGCCAGAGGTGTATAACGCTCTGGCTTTTTATTATCAAACAGTCGGTGAGCATGCGCAGGCAGAAAATGCCTATAAGCAAGCCATTGCCCGCGACGCCAACAATGCCGATGCCTACAACAACTACGGCGCTTTCTTGTGTCAGATTGGCAAATTTGAAGACGCCGAACGTTTGCTGCTGACGGCTATCGCCAAACCCGGGTATATCCGTGTCGCCGAAAGTTACGAAAACCTGGCCTTATGTCAGTTAGAACAAGATGGTTTTGAACGCGCCCGTAACTTCCTGGCGTCGTCGCTAAGTCATAATGGTACCCGTATCACAGCGCTGATTAACAGTGCCTCGGTCAATTACGCGATGGGGAATTTGCAGGATGCGAAAGCCGATTTGCAACGGATCCAGCGCTTAGGGCGGGTATCGGCGCGCAGCACCTTGCTGAACTATCTGGTGTCAGAGAAACAGGGCGATCTGTCGACGATGAAACACGCCGAGCAGTTGTTGCTGACGTTGTATATTGATAGCAACGAAGCGCGGCTGTTACTGCAACAACGCTTGCTTGAAAGCGAGTTTGAACAGTTACGTGAGCGTTATAAGCAACATCTGCTGGCGGATTTTCTACCGGCAGTGCAGTCGGATAACGCTAAAGCGGCGGGGAATCAACCGGTCGCCAATCCACAACTGCGGATCCGGCGCAAAGTTGCTGAACCCGCTACTGTAGTGGCGAAGGAGCAACAGGTAGCCGAGCCAAATCAGAACCGCCGGCCAGAACCAAGCGTCCAGGCCGGGCCAGCCCCGGCAACTTTTACTGAGCAGCAACAAGTACAAGCCTTGGCCCAACCTGCTGCTTTGCCGGAAGAACGTGAACTCGTTCAGCCAGAGCCGGAGGTGCCTGCTACACCGCCTGCCACTAACCCTGCTAATGTAGAGACGACAACACAACTTACCTTAGCGGAACCTGCTGCCAGCAATGCCGTCCCTGAGTCTGAAGCCGCAGTCGCGGCGCCGGCATATAGCAGCAGCGGTCTGCAGTATGCCGATACCAATGCTGAAGCTGCTGCGGAGGTGCCGGTGCATTTGGTCACCGAGGGCGAATCGTTACATAGTATCTCGGTACAATATAATATTGTGTTAGCCCGGCTGTTAGAATGGAACCATCTGACTGAGCAATCACGGCTTAGAGTCGGACAAAAAATTTATCTGGGGCCCAATGATGCGCCGCCAGAACCCACTGTGCCGCCGGTTCGTTTGGCCGCAGCACAACCCGTTGATAATTATTTTCATCAGGTAGCAGAAGGCGATACCATGTTTGCCATCTCATACCGTTATAATATTCGTCTTGAACGCTTTATGGCCTGGAATAATCTGACAGAAGAAAGTCGCCTGTCGATCGGCCAACGTTTATATATCGTGGATCCGGCAACTATTAATAATGAATCAGAATGATGTCACGCCAGCACAGGAGTTAAGTGTTGGTCAAATTTTACGCCAGGAACGCGAACAGCAGCAGCTTAGTTTGGAGCAAGCTGCGCAGCAACTGAATCTTCGGGTTGAAGTGCTGCGTAGCCTGGAAGATGACCAGCCAGATAGCAGCATTTTACCGACTTTTATGCGCGGCTATTTAAAAGCCTATGCCCGGTTTTTAAAACTGCCGGCACAGCCGCTATTGCAGCAGTTTGAGCAACAGCATCAGGTAAAAAGCGCACCGGTAAAGCAGATGCGTACTTTCTCCAACCGCTCAGCCCGGCAACGTACAGAAAAACGCTTTATGTGGCTAACCTGGTTAATTGTGGCGGTCATTATCTTGTCACTAGCCGTTTGGTTTTGGCAAAGTGCCCGCGACAGCGGTCTGAATGTCACAGACGCCTTGAATAGTCAGGCAGCCAGTAACCCGTCGGAGCCGGCCGCCGTCGTCACAGTACCTGCCGAGATGATTGTTCCGACGTCGGAGCCGACAACTGACCTTAGTAATGAACCTGTACCAGAACAAGATAGCGGCAATGTCAGCAGTGAACAGTTAGTGGCTGATCTGGCGCAACTGCCCGTGGCGACGCAGCAACAACTACTGGCATTGTCTCAGCCAGCGGTAGAGGAGCCGGCGGCGACGGAAAGCTTTGGTGATAGCCGCAATGCCGGTTTAGATGTATTGAAGATGACCTTTACCGACAACTGCTGGATTGATGTGGTCGATGCCAATGGCGAGCGCATCGCTTACGGCACCAAACAAGCCGGCTACGTAATGGAACTGAATGCTAAAGCGCCTTTCGTGATTACGCTGGGCAATCCGGGGGTGGTGAGTATTGAGTTAAATCAGCAGCCCTATGACATGTCCCGCTTTCCCGGGAATCGCGTCGCCAAGTTCACTTTGCCAGGACAACCTGATTAATGTTTGCAGAAAATCCAATTAAACGCCGGCCCAGCACGCAGATTAAGGTCGGCAATGTATTGATCGGTGGCGATGCGCCGATCGCCGTACAATCAATGACCAATACCCGTACTACCGATGTTGACGCAACCGTGGCGCAGATCCGTGCTATTGCTGCGGCCGGCGCCGATCTGGTGCGGGTATCAGTGCCAACTATGGAAGCGGCTGAGGCCTTTAAGCTGATCAAACAGCAATCGCCGATCCCATTAGTAGCAGATATTCATTTTGATTACCGCATCGCTTTGAAAGTCGCTGAATACGGTGTCGATTGCTTACGGATTAACCCCGGCAATATCGGCCGTGAAGATCGGATCCGCGCTGTGGTCGATGCGGCGCGCGATCACAATATCCCCATTCGTATCGGCGTCAATGGCGGTTCGCTGGAAGCCGATATTCAGGAGAAGTACCGCGAGCCAACACCGGAAGCCCTGGTTGAGTCGGCAATGCGGCATGTTGATATTCTCGATCGGCTGAACTTTGATCAGTTTAAAGTCAGTGTTAAAGCGTCCGATGTATTTTTAGCAGTAGGCGCTTATCGTTTGCTGGCGCAGCAAATTAAACAACCACTGCATTTAGGGATCACCGAAGCCGGTGGCGCCCGCGCTGGTGCGGTTAAGTCAGCGATTGGCTTAGGTATGCTGCTGGCGGAAGGCATTGGCGATACGCTGCGCATTTCGCTGGCTGCTGATCCGGTGGAAGAAGTCAAAGTGGCCTTTGATATTCTGAAGTCACTGCGTATCCGCTCGCGAGGCATAAACTTTATTGCCTGCCCCAGTTGTTCGCGGCAGGAGTTTGATGTGATTAAAACCATGAACGAGCTGGAGCAGCGGCTGGAAGATGTGGTGGAGCCACTGACCGTCTCGGTAATTGGCTGTGTGGTAAATGGTCCGGGTGAAGCCTTAGTGTCGGATTTAGGTGTGGCCGGAGCCAGTAAAAAAAGCGGCTTTTACCTCAATGGCGAGCGCCAGAAACTGCGACTTGATAACGACAATATCGCTGAACAACTTGAGCAGCAGGTGCGGCAGTATTTGCAGCAGCGGATCGCGGTAAAGCAAGTCTAGGGCGACATTTCAGCCACTACCGATTATAATCACGCTTTTTTATTAACCTATTGCATCTGGGCGCTGCGGCGCCCCCCTAATGGAAGCAAAATTTTGTCAAAGCAAATTCAGGCAATTCGCGGCATGAATGACTGCCTGCCGCAGGACAGTGCCCTCTGGCAATATGTAGAAACGACCTTGCGCGACACGGCTGCCAGTTATGGTTACAGCGAAATCCGTTTCCCGATTGTCGAGATGACCGAGCTGTTTAAACGCTCGATTGGTGAAGTCACCGATATCGTTGAAAAAGAGATGTATACCTTTACTGATCGCAATGGTGACAGCCTAACCTTGCGCCCGGAAGGTACTGCTTGCTGTGTCCGCGCCGGCAACGAACATGGTTTACTGTACAATCAGGAACAACGGCTGTGGTATACCGGCCCGATGTTCCGCCACGAACGGCCGCAAAAAGGTCGTTACCGCCAGTTTCATCAGTTTGGGCTGGAAGCCTTTGGTATTGCCACCCCGGATATTGACGCTGAAGTAATTATCCTGACGGCGCGGATTTGGCAAAAACTGGGTTTAACGCCTTATGTGAAACTGGAACTAAACTCACTCGGCTCCAATGAGGCTCGAGCCGCCTATCGCGATAAGTTAGTGGCTTACCTGGAACAACATAAAGACTTGCTGGATGAAGACAGCTTGCGCCGGCTGTATAGCAACCCACTGCGGGTGCTGGATAGCAAGAATCCGGCGCTGGCTGAGGTGTTAGCCAAGGCACCAAAACTGGCAGAGCACCTGGACACAGAATCCGCAGCGCATTTTGCTTCCTTGCAGCAGCGTTTAACAGCGGCGGGTATTGAGTTTGTGATTAACCCACGCTTGGTGCGCGGCCTGGATTATTACAACAGAACGGTATTTGAATGGGTCACTACTGAGCTGGGCGCTCAGGGTACCGTCTGTGCCGGTGGTCGTTATGACGGTCTGGTTGAGCAACTGGGTGGCAAAGCGACCCCTGCGGTGGGCTTTGCGATGGGGCTGGAGCGGTTAATCCTGTTACTGCAAAGTTTGAATCTGGCACCAGCGTTACCGGCGCAAGCGGATATTTATCTGCTGGCAATGGGTGAAACTGCGGAACTTGCCGCCATAAGTGTTGCCGAAAGGCTGCGTAGCGAGTTACCGGCAAAACGTGTTATCTTGCACTGCGGTGGCGGTAACCTGAAAAAACAATTTAAAAAAGCAGACAAATCAGGCGCAGCCATAGCCCTGATTTTAGGTGATGAAGAACTGGCGCGGCAGGAAATTACCGTTAAATGGCTGCGCGAAGACAAGCCACAACAAACGCTTAAGCTGAGTGAACTGGCTCAGCAGCTGGCCTGAAAGTATACGGAGTAGTTAGGTGGAAATTTATAATAGCGAAGAACAACAGGTTGAGGCCATTAAACGCTTTTGGAACGAATACGGCAAAGCCATAGTCGGTGGTGTGGTTATTGGTTTGGCGACACTCTACGGCTGGCGTTACTATCAGGCAGAGCAGCGCGCCAGTGCCGAAGCCTTATCCAGCAGCTACAGCCAGTTATTGCAACAACAAAGCAGTGACGATGCCTGGTTAACTCAGGCGCAAAGCTTTATCAGCGCTCAGGGCACCAACAATTATGCCATTTTTGCTGCCCTGCTCACTGCAAAAGAAGCTGTTGCTAAAGGTGATCTGGCGTTGGCCAGCCAGCAGCTAAGCTGGGTAGTTCAGAACAGCAAAGACAGTAGCGTCAAGGCCATCGCTCAGTTACGTTTGGCGCGTATTCAGCGCGAAACTGGTGATCTGACCGCGGCACTGGCGACTGTCAATCAGGCGATGCCTGCCAGCTTTGCTGCGGCGCAAGCAGAACTTAAAGGCGATATTTTGCAGCAAAGCGGTGATTTAGTGGCGGCGAAAGCAGCCTATCAGCTGGCGTTTGATAATGCCGGTCAGAATACCCAGCTGTTACAAATTAAACTGGATGAGCTGGCGCACATCTCTGCAGCGAATTAAGGGGCAGGCATGAGATTTTCGGTAAAACAGGCGGCAGTTGTCCTGTTCAGTTTTAGTTTGCTGGCATGTTCAAGTAAAGAGAAGCTGGTACTGCCTGAAGTAGAGAACCAGATCAAACCGCGTGAGGTCTGGAGTGCTCAGGTCGGTAACGGCGTTGCGCATTATGAGTCAGGGTTAAAACCACTGATCCTGAATGACAAAGTCTACATGGCCAGTCGTGAAGGTCTGGTTGTGGCCTTTGAGCTGAGTTCTGGTAAAAGATTATGGACCTTCGACCTGCGTAAGGACGATACCTTATCGACGTTACAGAAACTAAGACAGCGCTTCAGTGCTGATAATGCACGGATTGCGGGTGGTATTAGTCACGGCTTCGGTAATATTTATCTGGGTACCGAAAATGGTGATCTGGTGGCCTTGAATGCCGAAACCGGTGCCTTAGCCTGGCGGGTACAGGTTCCGGGCGAAGTGCTGGTCAGTCCGGCTGTCGGTGATGGTTTTGTAGTTGTTAAGCTGGGTACCGGCTCGCTGATTGGTTTAAGCCCTGACAATGGTGAGCAGCGCTGGATTTTTGAAAACGAGCAACCGCCGCTGACTATCCGTGGTGTTAGCGAACCAGTAATTGATAGCGGTGGTGTGGTTTATGGCACTGCTAATGGCCGGGTTGGCGTACTGGTAGTCGATCGTGGTTTCCAGGCGTGGGAAGAAAACATTGCTACGCCAAAAGGCAGCACAGATTTATCCCGTCTGGTCGATGTTGATGCCAAGCCGATCGTCATCGCCGGAACCATCTATACTATAGCCTTTAATGGTGAACTATTTGCATTGGATCTGCGCAGTGGTCAGCAGCTATGGAAGCGCGATTATGCCAGTTTCCGCAATATGACAATACAGGGTACGGTGTTGTATCTGGTGGATTCTGAAAGCCGGATTTATGCCATCGATCGGCGCAATGGTACTGAACTGTGGAGCCAAACCGGTTTACACCGTCATTTCCTAACCGGGCCAGCGGTCTATAAAGACTACCTGGTGGTGGGTGATAATAAAGGCAATCTCCACTGGTTAGATCGCAACAGTGGTGATTTTGTCGCCCGGCAGAGTTTTGACAGCTCCGGCTTTTTCCGTGAGCCGGTCAGTAACAATGAGGTACTGGTGGTAAGTACCCGCGATGGCGAGCTGACCGTTCTGCAAACGCCTTAATACAGGCGGGTTGCGTATTTAAACTGAAAACAGGCCTGAGTCAGGCCTGTTTTGTTATTTTTTGAGGTTGACACCATGTTACCTGTTGTGGCCCTGGTAGGGCGCGCCAATGTTGGCAAATCGACGTTATTTAACCGCTTAACCCGCAGCCGTGATGCCTTAGTGGCAGACTTTCCTGGCTTAACCCGTGACCGCAAATATGGCACGGTAAAGTTTGAAGGCATGGAGTTTATTGTGGTGGATACCGGTGGTATCGATGGCAATGAACAAGGCATTGAAGTGGAAATGGCGGAGCAGTCATTAAAGGCCATTGCTGAAGCGGATGTGGTGCTGTTTATGGTCGATGCCCGTGCCGGTGCCACTGTGGGTGATACGGCTATTGCGGCGCATATCCGTAAAGTCGAAAAGCCGGTGTTCTTGGTGGCGAATAAAACTGACGGGCTGGATGCCGATACTGCAGTCGCGGATTTCTATAGTTTGGGTTTGGGTGAGGTCTATCCGATTGCTGCGGCGCATGGTCGCGGTGTCACCTCCTTACTGCAACTGGCATTATTGCCGTTTTTACAGCAGCAGCTGCCCGCGGCAGTTGAGGGCGAAGCCCAGGAAGACGCTGAGTTTGCCGAATCGACCGATTTTAAAGAAATGACAGAGGAAGAAGCCGAGGCTGAAGCCGCGCGCTTACGTTCCGAGCATATTAAACTGGCGATTGTTGGCCGGCCGAATGTCGGTAAATCGACGCTGACCAACCGCATCCTCGGTGAAGAGCGGGTGGTAGTTTTTGACATGCCGGGCACCACCCGCGATTCGATTTATATCCCTATGCAGCGCAATGGCCGTGACTATACGCTGATCGATACCGCTGGCGTGCGTCGTCGTGGCAAGATTGACGATATGGTGGAAAAGTTTTCCGTGGTGAAAACTCTGCAGGCGATTGAAGATGCCAACGTGGTGGTGTTGGTGCTGGATGCGCGCCAGGGAATTTCCGATCAGGATTTAAGTATCCTCGGTTTTGTGCTGAACGCCGGTCGCTCACTGGTACTGGCAGTGAATAAATGGGATGGCCTGAACGACAGCGTCAAAGACGAAATTAAACGTGAGCTGGACCGTCGCCTGGGTTTTATCGACTTTGCCCGGCTGCACTTTATCTCGGCCTTGCATGGCTCTGGCGTCGGAAATTTATTTGAGTCGGTGGAAGAAGCCTTCGATTCTGCCACTAAGCGGGTCAGTACCTCGCTGCTGACGCGGATTATGAAAATGGCGCAGGAAGATCACCAGCCGCCAATGGTCGCCGGACGGCGGGTGAAGTTAAAATATGCCCACGCCGGTGGTTACAATCCGCCTATTGTGGTGATTCATGGTAACCAGGTAAAAGATCTGCCGGATTCCTACAAGCGCTATCTGATGAATTATTATCGCAAAGCGCTGCAAATGATGGGCACGCCAATCCGCATTGAATTCCGTGAAGGTGAAAACCCCTTTACCCCGACCAAAAAGAACACTGAAACCGCGTTGCAGAAATATAAGCGCGAGCGGCTGTTAAAAGCGCGGCAAAAACTGGCGCAGAAGAACTAAGGATTAACTGATGAAATTTCGTTTTCCGGTCATTGTAATAGATGAAGATTTTCGCTCTGAGAATATCTCAGGCTCAGGGATCCGTGATCTGGCTGAAGCTATCGGCAGCCATGGTTTTGAAGTCATTGGCTATACCAGCTATGTCGATCTGACCGCCTTTGCCCAGCAAGCCAGCCGCGCCTCCTGTTTTATTTTGTCGATTGATGATGAAGAGTTTGGCAGTGGCAGCGAGCAGGAAGTCAGCACGGCGCTGACCGAGCTACGCGCCTTTATTAAAGAAGTGCGCAAACGTAACGCCGATATTCCGATTTTCCTGTATGGCGAAACCCGCACCAGCCGGCATATCCCGAATGATATTCTGCGCGAGCTGCATGGCTTTATTCATATGTTTGAAGATACGCCGGAGTTTGTGGCCCGGCATATTATTCGCGAAGCACGTAAATATCTGGATGCATTAGCGCCACCGTTTTTTACTGCCTTAATGGATTACGCTGAAGACAGCTCATACTCCTGGCACTGTCCGGGTCACTCTGGTGGCGTAGCTTTCCTGAAGAGTCCGGTGGGGCAGATGTTCCATCAGTTCTTTGGTGAGAATATGCTGCGTGCTGACGTGTGTAACTCGGTGGATGAGTTAGGTCAGCTGTTAGATCACACTGGCCCGGTAGCAGAGAGCGAAGCCAATGCGGCACGGATCTTTAATGCTGACCATTTATTCTTTGTTACCAACGGTACTTCAACCTCGAATAAAATGGTCTGGCACTCAGTGGTCGCGCCGGGTGATATCGTCGTGGTGGATCGTAACTGTCATAAATCCATTCTGCACTCGATTATTATGACTGGTGCCATTCCGGTATTTTTAATGCCAACCCGCAACCATTACGGCATTATCGGCCCAATCCCGAAAAGTGAGTTTTCACCTGAAGCCATTGCGAAAAAGATTGAGGCTAATCCCTTTGCCCGCAATGCGAAAAATAAAAAGCCACGGATTCTGACCATCACCCAAAGTACCTATGACGGTATTTTGTATAACGTGGAAGAAATTAAGCAGGAGCTGGGTTCAACTATTGATACCCTGCACTTTGATGAAGCCTGGCTGCCGCATGCCAGCTTCCACGAGTTCTACCACAATATGCATGCCATCGGTAAAGATCGGCCGCGCTCAGAAGATACGCTGGTGTTTGCCACCCAGTCGACGCATAAACTGCTGGCCGGTTTATCGCAGGCATCACAAATTCTGGTGCAAAATGCCGAAAAGCGCAGCTTAGATACCCATCGTTTTAACGAGTCTTATCTGATGCACAGCTCCACCAGCCCGCAATATGCCATTATTGCCAGCTGTGACGTGGCCGCAGCGATGATGGAGCCACCGGGTGGTACGGCGCTGGTAGAAGAAAGCTTACTGGAAGCGATCGATTTTCGCCGTGCCATGCGCAAAGTGGATGCCGAGTTTGGTGAGGATGACTGGTGGTTTAAAGTCTGGGGCCCGGATCGTTTACCAGAAGAGGGCATCGGTAACCGCGAGAAGTGGGTACTGCATGCGCAGGACAGCTGGCACGGTTTTGGCGAGATTGAATCTGGCTTTAATATGTTGGATCCGATCAAGGCCACTATCATTACGCCGGGCATGAACCTGCATGGTCAGTTTGATGAAACCGGTATTCCGGCGGCTATCGTTAGTAAGTATCTGGCTGAACACGGTATTATTATCGAGAAGACCGGTCTGTATTCGTTCTTTATTATGTTTACTATCGGTATTACCAAAGGGCGCTGGAACTCGATGGTGACCGAACTGCAGCAATTTAAAGACGACTATGACCAAAACCTGCCAATGTGGCGGGTCATGCCGGAGTTTGCTGCCAAGAACCCGCGCTACGAGAAAGTCGGCCTGCGTGATCTGTGTCAGCGCATCCACAATATGTATCGCAAGTATGACGTAGCCAAGGTCACAACGGAGATGTACCTGTCGCAAATTGATACCGCTATGACTCCGGCAGATGCCTGGGCCAAGATGGCGCACCGCGAAATTGAGCGGGTATCGATTGATGATATTGAAGGCCGCGTGACTGCCATGCTGGTGACGCCTTATCCACCGGGAATTCCACTGATGGTACCGGGCGAGCGCTTTAATAAAACCATTATCAATTATCTGAAATTCACCCGCGCCTTTAACAGCGAGTTCCCGGGCTTTGAAACCGACGTGCACGGTTTAGTACGGGAAACCATCGATGGTGAAGTGAAGTACTTTATTGATGTGGTAAAAGAGTAAAATGCAGGCGAACTGTTGCATCTGGCAACAGTTCGCCTATGCTGCATGGAGGCAGGACGGTAACAAGAGTATTACCGTTGCGAACAGGGAACGGCCACTATCTTGGATACACATTCTTCAATAAATAAAACTCAGGCTCAGGCTCGCGTTAATCAAATCCGCGCCTTTCAGGCCGAGCTGCAGTTGTTGTCTGAACAAGGCATCCTCCAACTGGACGACAACGCCAGTCAGCAAATTCAGCGCTATCACCAAGCCGTGTTGCAGCAATTACAGCAGAGTCAGGATATTGATCTGAACGCACAAGCCAGTCATTTATCTTTGGGCATGCAAATCGTCTCCTTTTTAGGTGCTGTGGCGCTGGCGGCGAGTTTATTCTTTTTGTTTTATCAGTATTGGGGCTACTTTGACACGCCACTACAGGTTGGCATCCTAATCAGCGCGCCCTTATTAAGTTTAGCACTGGTCAGTTGGCTGCAACGGGTTGATCGCACCGGCTATTATGCCAAGTTAGCCGCGCTGGTGTCGTTTGCGGCCTGGGTGCTGAATATTGTGATGCTGGGCAGTATTTTTAATTTACCGGCCTCGCCAAATGCTTTTGCCGTCTTTGCGCTCTATGCCTTTATCTTGGCTTACACCCTGCGGGCGCGTCTGCTGTTGGCGGCGGGCATGCTCTGTTGTTATCTGTTTATTGGCGCCCGCTTTGGCAGCTGGATGGGCAATTACTGGGTGTCGACCGGCGAATATCCGGAGCATTTTCTGCTAACCAGTCTGTTATTCTTTTTATTACCCCTTAAATTTAAGCAGCAGCGCTATGAGGGCTTTGCCGCGCTGTACCAGATTTTGGCGGCAGTCGTGTTTTTTATTGCGGTACTAATCCTGGCGAACTGGGGCAGTGTCAGTTATTTACCCTGGTCGCATGGCGTTATTGAGGGGCTGTATCAGGTGCTGGGTTTTGTCTGCAGCGCTTTGCTGGTGTTGTACGGTATCCGGCAACAGGCCGCAAAGTTAATGCTCACTGGTAATGTGTTCTTCGCGTTGTTCCTGTATACCAAGTTTTTTGACTGGTGGTGGCACTGGTTACCGAAGTACCTGTTCTTTTTCCTGTTGGGGCTGACCGCCATTCTGGCACTGTTAATCTTTAACCGGTTACGGCTGGTGGTACAAACCGCAGCCAAGCCAGATGAGGTGGCCAATGTCTAAGCCAGAGGCAAAAAAGCTGCTACTGTTAGCGGTGATAACCGTACTGGGCGTCAACGCTTTTATCCTTGGCAAAGTCTGGCTAAACCGCAGTGTGGTTGTGGCTGAGCTGACGCTGAGTGAGCGGGAACTTGACGTGCCATACCACTGGGGTATGGCCAAAGAAGATTCATCATTACGCCTTAATCTAGCCTGGACCACGCCCTGGTTAACGTCAAGCGAGGATGATTGGCAATATTTGTCTCGACAGCAACAACGTATCCTAAGGTTGCAGCAGCCGCAGTTTGCCAGTTTTCGTTTCGGTAGCTGCGCAGATGGCTATCAGCGACAACAGCGTTCAGGCTGGGTGTTGCTGGAGTTTAATGGTCAGAGTTATCAGGACTACCTGAAACAAGCGGAACAACATTATGCGGCGTTACAGCAACGGCTGGCAGCAGAAACGGCTGCTGAGTTAAATGCCGGCATAGCACAGGACAGGCTGCAAGAAGCAGCAAAACGCCGACAGGAACAGCAGCGACGTGCGGAAGAGCAATGGCGGGTTGCCCGCGAGGAGGCAACCCGGCTGTTTGTGATTGATGCCGCCGCGGATCGCAACTTATTACAGCAAACACTGGCAAAACATAGCGGGCCGACAGCCGGTCAGCTATTGCTAGTGCCGGCAGATATCCAGCTTAGCTATACCTGGTGTCAGGACGATAAAGCAGCAAAACAACCCGAAGTGCTGGTAAACCGCTTGGCGGTGGAGTCGCTATATGTCGCCAAGCCGTATGCGCAACGCTTGCCAATAGATACCGATCGTCAACAGAAAACTCGCTTTCAGGCTCAGGTATACTATGGCCGTTTTGCCGAGCCCTGGCTAAGTGCGTTGACGCCCTCAGCTAAAGAACCTTAAGCCGTTGGTTGCTGTTGTAAGTCTAACAGCAGCTGCTCCAGCGTAAATACATGTTCGTCCTGCTCATTAAGTTGGCGCAGAGCCTGCGCCAGCTGTAGCAAATACTCGCTATTGGCGCCGCTCGGGCCATGGCTTTTGGCAATCTGTCTGGCAATATCGGCTTCCGGTGCCGGCCCTAAATAGGCGGCATTATCCGGATTGGCAATATAGACCACGCCTTGCTCGATGCCTGAGCTATCCGCTGTGGAGTGGGAACCTGCGTTATCCAGCCAGTGTAGTTCGGTAAAAAAGCGCAGATAGCCGTTTTTCTCCCGTTGATCTAAATGGGCAAAGGTATCCGGTGTTACCTGATACGCCATACCAACACAGCGCTTAGCGGCCGCTTTCACCAGGGTAACAACCCGGCCTGGCGCCTCCGGCGTACCGCGGTGATCGTGCGAACCTTGCCAGAAACGGCGCTGCCAGCCATAAATACAGGCCGGCCGGCAAGCGAGATAGGGAAAATCGGTTTTATAAATTAAAGACCCATAACCGAACAGCCATACCGTATCGAGGTGATCTAAGGGTTGGCGTTGTTGGTTTAAGGCAATGGTGTTATATGACATAGCGCTCATGCTTGATATTGTTACAATGCTGCATTAGCAGGCTCAAGTAGAGTAAATGCAGATCGCACGATTTGATTATTTAGCCTGTTCCGTGTTATTTGCTATACTTTGGTTGTGTTTTCTAATCGGGTTCTTTGCCATGCAAACCTTAACCGCTAATGACGCCAAAAGAAACTTCGGTGAGTTACTGCTTAACGCGCAGCGCGAGCCAATAAAGATCAGCAAAAACAGCAAAGATACCGTTGTCGTTATGTCTATCAGGGACTTCGAAGCCCTTGAGCTGATGAAAGCAGATTACCTTAAGCATTGTTTTAAAGCTGCACAAGACGATCTGGCGCAAGGCAAAGCTGTCGATGGCGAAACCTTTCTTCGTGATTGCCGCGAAATCACTTGAAATAACGGCAATGTTACAGCAGTAGCCACAACTTATAGCAACCATAGTCATAATCTTTTGACAAAGGTGCAGGGGGTAAAGTGTGCGAGTGTGGCCGTGTTTCTGCCGGCTTGCTTACTGGCATAGAGTGCTTTGTCGGCTAGTTTAAATGCCTCGTTGCGATCATGCTGCACGGGGATAACATGCACCATACCAATACTGATGGTCAGGTTAACCTGATCCTCGTCAAGCCATACCAGCTGTTGTGCTACCTGTTGGCATAAACGCTGCCCGACTTTTAACGCCGTTTGCTCGTCAATATCAATAAGTAGCGCGGCATATTCCTCACCGCCGATCCTGCCAATAATATCGTTGCTGCGTAATTGCTTTGACAGCAGCCTCGCAACTGCGGTTATGGCCTTGTCTCCCACCGCATGACCAAAAGTATCGTTAATACGCTTAAAAAAATCGATATCGATCATCATAACGGCAGCGGGGGTTGTCGGATACTGTCGCCAGTAACGCTCAAGTTGATAGAAAAAATGCTCGCGGTTGGCCAGCCGGGTTAAACCATCGCGTTGCGATTTTAGCGTCAGTTTGCGTTCCAACTTTAAAAAGCTTAACCATGGCAGCAGTAAAGCAGTTAGCGTTGTCAGCAGAATATGGCTAAGTAAGGTGTAAATTGACGCCTCCGGCAAGCCATGCAGATTCAGTTGCTGCCAATTCATCAGCACCAGCGTCGCCTGGATAAACATTACAATCGCATGGCTAACAAAGACGCCTTGCAGGGTACGGGTAAAAGTCGGCTCGGTGATCACCGATTTTTGCAGTAAACCCGCGCAAAGGCAGAATGTGATGCCGATCGAGATCGCGGCGACCAGGCTAAGCAAGCCGGGATGCTGATAACTGAGTAACATCAGTAACAGCGCCAGAGTAAGCAGCCAAATTGCTTGTTGGCGGCGCTTTCTGGTGTAGCGAAAACGGGAAAATTGTACTAAGCCGGCGAGTACATAAACCGGCGCCAACAATAACAGGCTATCGGCAATAAAGAAGCTAAGCCAGGGCGGTAGCGGGTAGGGCCGAAGCACCACCAACGCCGAGCCCAACACAAAACTGCCGCATGAATAGGCCCAAAGCTTAAAACAGCGATCCTTAGGTTTGCGGCGGTACAGCAAATAAAGATAAAGACCGACAGTTAAATTGGTGGTTAACGCCAGGGTGATAACTGTCGGCAGATGCATGCTAGCTGACCTGAGCGGCGATTTGCCGCAGCGCTGCCGCCAGTTGTTGCGGCTCCTGGGCGCCGGAAATCAGGTATTTATTATTGATAATAAAGGCCGGCACGGAAGAAATGCCAGCATGCTGATAGCGGGCGATATCCTGTTGTACCTGCTCGCTGTAGGCATCTGAGGCCAGAATTTGCGCTGCCGTTGTCACATCTAACCCCAGTTTAGCCACACAGCCGAGCAGCACCTGATGCCTGGAGACATCGGCAGCCTCACCAAAATAGGCGGTGAATAAGGCCATTTTCATTGCCGTCGCCTGGCCTTGCGTCTCTGCCCATTTCACCAGCCGGTGTGCATCAAAGGTATTACAGGTAAAGCGCTGCTGCATCTTGCTGAAATTTAAGCCAAGTTCTGCCGCCACTTCCATAATGTAAGCCTGGCTTTGCCGCATCTCGGCTTCGGATTTACCGTATTTACGGCTTAGCGCTGGCAGGATCGGCTCTTGCGGTGCGTTTTTATCCGGATTGAGCTCAAAGGCATGCCATTCCAGTTCAATCTTAAGTTCAGGCAGGCTGGCCAAAGCGCGCTCTAAGCGGGCATAACCCACAGCGCACCAGGGGCAGGCGATATCGGAGACAAGATCAATTTTTAGATTAACCATTTTGGGGTTCTCTTATAGTCACTTAACAGGTTGGGGTGATACTCATTACCACCATTACCCTGAGGTTGAGCTGGCGCCCAGCTTTTTAATAAACGCAGTATAACGTTAAAACCGTAGAGCGGGCATGCACATTCTGGGTCGCTATTTTAGTAACAGCGCCGCTGTTAGCTTGCTGTTTGATAGTATGGCCTCTATCCTTCAACCTAACACCGCACTCGCGCGATGAGCAAAAGCAAAGTGCTAATGCTGCAGTATCTAAACTAATCTTGGGATGAAATCACATGAAAACAATTGGTTATGCAGCTTTTTCTACTGATGCAGTTATGGCCCCTTATCATTTTGAGCGGCGGGCCTTGCGGCCTAATGATGTCGCCATTGAGATTTTATTTTGTGGTGTCTGTCACTCAGATTTACATACTGTAAATGGCGATTGGGGGCCACAGCCGTATCCGTTAATCCCGGGACATGAGATTGTGGGCAGAGTGCAGGCTGTCGGATCTGCGGTAGTACATTATAAAGAGGGAGACCGGGTGGCGGTTGGCTGTTTGGTTGATAGCTGCCAGCAGTGTGATCAGTGCGAAAAGCATGCGGAACAATATTGTCGTACCGGTATCACCCCGACCTATGGCGCGCCGGATCGTGTTGATGGTGTTATTACTCAGGGTGGCTACTCTAAGCACATCGTCGTGCGGGAAGAGTTTGTGCTGCGAATTCCGGAAAACATGGATCTGGCAAAGGCCGCCCCTATTCTCTGTGCTGGTATCACCACCTATTCGCCACTTCGTACCTGGCAGGTCGGCCGCGGCAGCCGGGTTGGGGTAGTTGGGTTAGGGGGCCTGGGGCATATGGCGGTGAAATTGGCTCATGCGATGGGTGCTGAGGTAACCGTCATTAGCCGCTCAGATCAGAAAAAAGCACAAGCCATCGCTATGGGTGCGAAAGCCATGCTGATTTCATCTGATACTGCAGCGATGAAAGCTGCCGCTAGCGCCTTTGATTTAATTATTGATACAGTACCAGTCAAACATGATGTAAGTATTTATACACTGCTGCTGGATGTTGATGGCACTCTGGTGATCGTCGGGCAGGTTGGTCCACTAAATGAGCTGATGACCATTCCGTTAATTATGGGGCGGCGGCGAATTGCAGGATCATTAATTGGTGGTATTGCTGAAACACAGGAAGTTTTGAACTTCTGTGCCGAGCATGATGTTTATCCTGATTGCGAGATGATTCGCATGGACCAGATCAATGAGGCCTTTAGTCGATTAAAAGAAGGCGACTTAGCGCGTCGTTTTGTAATTGATATGGCCTCCCTCAACCCGAACTAAGCAAATAAGCGCTGCGGACACAGGCTGCAAATGCAGCTGTGTCCAATGTTGCCAGCACTGTTATTAGCTATGGTTATTGTGTGGTAAGTTTTTTCACCTCAGCTTCAAAGGCCCCTTCGGCCAGCTTAACCGTGACTTTATCACCAGGCGCTAACTGCGAGTTACGAGTAACTACCTGTTGCTGAGCATCAAAGGCGATACTATAGCCCCGAGCTAAAGTAGCCAGAGGGCTGACCGTATGCAGTTGTTTACTCAGTTGTATTAAATTGAATTTATGCTGTTTTAGTTGCTGCAACTGCGCCTGCTGTAAACGCTTTGCCAGCTGCTGTAACTGCAGTTGTTGCTGCTTAATGGCCTTGGCCGGCGATAAATGCTGCAGGCTTTGTTGTAAATAACTGTGTTGCCGCCGCGCGGTTTGCAGGTGTTGCTGCATCCGCCGTTGCAAACGCAGCTGCAATTCATCCAGCCGTTGCTGCTGTTGTTCCAGCCGCCGTTGTGGATGCAGTTGCTGCAGCCGTTGTTGTAGTTGCAGTAAACGTGGTTGCTGCTGCGCCAGTTGCCGGCGTATAGCACGGCTAAGGCGTTGCTGCAGCTGTGTTAAGGCCGTCAGATACTGGCTTTGGTCCGGTGATACCAGCTCTGCCGCGGCTGAGGGCGTGGCGGCCCGCACATCGGCGACAAAATCGGTTAGCGCAAAATCAATTTCATGGCCCACCGCACTGACAATCGGGATCGGACAGTCGGCCACGGCACGGGCCAGGGCTTCATCATTAAAACACCAGAGATCTTCAATCGAGCCACCGCCACGGCCGATAATTAAGACATCGACTTCGTTGCGTCTTATCGCGGTACCGAGCATATTTCGAAGCTGGGCAGCGGCGGTTTCCCCCTGCACCTGACAAGGATAAATAATCAGCTCAATGCCCGGCGCCCGGCGCGCCAGCACGGTAATAATATCGCGCACGGCGGCGCCGGTAGGCGAGGTAATCACCCCCACACGCCGCGGATTGACTGGTAACGGCCTTTTCCGTTCAGGGGCAAATAAGCCCTCGGCTGCCAGTTTGGCTTTAAGTTGCTCAAACTGTTGTTTTAACAGGCCAGCGCCGGCCGGTTCAATAAACTCGGCCAGCAACTGATATTCACCACGCGGCTCATAAACACTAATCCGGGCCCGGATCAGCACTTGCTGACCATTTTGCGGCCTGACAGTGGCATAGCGGTTGGCTTGCTTAAACATCGCTACCTTAACCTGTGCCGCCTGATCTTTGAGGCTAAAATACCAATGGCCGGAGGCGGCTGCGACAAAGTTTGACACTTCGCCAACCAGCCATAGCTGCTGAAACTGCAGCTCCAGCGTCAGTCGTACTTCAGAATTCAGGCGTGATACCGTATAAATATCCGGGTTTTGCATAGCGTTATTCGGTTGAGCAATCAGGCCCCTAGTGTACCCAGAGTGGGGCTACCTGACAAAAAGAAAAAAAGCCTTTGTCCTAAAGCCCGCTTTGCGCTAAAATTGCACCGCAACATTCCCTATCATTTCACCCAGAAAGCGAGATTGTTGCAATGCTCAGGATCATCAAAGAAGCCCTTACTTTTGACGACGTGTTATTAGTACCGGCACACTCTAGTGTTTTACCCCACACTGCGGATTTACGCACTAAACTTACCGCCTCAATCACGCTGAATATCCCGATGGTATCCGCTTCTATGGATACGGTTACCGAAGCCCGGCTGGCCATTGCGCTGGCGCAGGAAGGCGGTATCGGTTTTATTCATAAAAATATGACCATTGAAGAGCAGGCTGCCAACGTACGTAAAGTGAAAAAGTACGAAAGCGGTGTGGTATCTGATCCGGTAACGGCCTCTGCTGAGATGACGGTACGCGACGTGCAGGCACTGGCGCAGCAGCATGGTTTCTCCGGCTTTCCGGTACTGGATAAACAGGGTGAATTAGTCGGTATCGTTACCGGCCGGGATATGAGCTTTGAAGCCAATCTGCAGGCGAAAGTGACCGATGTCATGACGCCGCGTGAGCGTCTGGTGACGGTAAATGAAAATGCCCCACGCGAACAGGCACTGAAGCTGATGCATCAACACCGTATCGAGAAGGTACTGGTGGTGGATGATAACTTTAAACTGAAAGGCTTGATCACCGTGCGTGACTACTACAAAGCCGCCAGTAAGCCAAATGCCTGTAAAGATGAATTAGGCCGGTTACGGGTCGGTGCCGCAGTGGGCGTCGGCCCTGGCACTGACGAGCGCATCGCCGCTCTGGTAGAAGCCGGCGTCGATATCCTGCTGATTGATACCTCACATGGCCACTCGCAAGGTGTTATTGACCGCGTTAAACAAACCCGCGCCCAGTATCCGGATTTGCAAATTGTTGCCGGTAATGTGGCAACGGCAGAAGGCGCTAAGGCGCTGGCCGAAGCCGGTGCCAATGCGGTGAAAGTGGGTATCGGTCCGGGTTCAATCTGTACTACCCGTATTGTTACCGGCTGTGGTGTACCCCAAATTACAGCCATTTCTGATGCAGTAGAAGGTGTAAAAGGCACTGACGTTTGCATTATCGCCGATGGCGGTATCCGTTTCTCCGGTGACATTGCCAAAGCCTTAGTGGCTGGCGCTAACTGTGTAATGGTAGGCTCGATGTTTGCCGGTACTGAAGAAGCGCCGGGCGAAGTTGAACTGTATCAGGGCCGCTACTACAAGTCTTACCGCGGTATGGGCTCGTTAGGCGCGATGGCGCAGCGTAACGGTTCGTCTGACCGCTATTTCCAGGGCAGCAACAACGCGGAAAAACTGGTACCGGAAGGTATCGAAGGCCGTGTTGCCTATAAAGGCCCGATTGAAACCATTATCCACCAGCAAATGGGTGGCCTGCGCTCTGCGATGGGCTTAACCGGTTCACCGGATATCGATACCCTGCGCACCAAGCCCAGCTTTGTCAAAGTGACGGCCGCCGGTATGGGCGAGTCGCATGTGCATGATGTGCAGATCACCAAAGAAGCACCGAACTACCGTTTGGGTTAAGTTGGCGGTTAGGTAAATTTAGCGTTTAGGTTAGCTTGGCGTTTTCGCTAAGCCAATACCCGAATCCGGCTGGCGCAAGCCAGCCGTCTGAGCATACAAGGTTACTATGAACAAAAATATTCATCATCATCGTATTCTGATCCTCGACTTTGGTTCGCAATATACCCAGCTGATTGCCCGCCGGGTGCGCGAAATCGGCGTTTACTGCGAGCTGTGGGCCTGGGATGTGACCGAAGCCCAAATCCGCGATTTTAATCCAACCGGTATTATCTTATCCGGCGGCCCGGAAAGCGTTACCGAAGCTGGCTCACCACGGGCACCGGTTTATGTGTTTGAAGCGGGCGTGCCGGTACTGGGCGTGTGCTACGGTATGCAAACTATGGCAGAGCAGCTGGGCGGTAAGGTACAGGGCTCAGAGGAGCGTGAGTTTGGTTATGCCCAGGTCGAAGTGCTGGCGCCAAATGAACTGTTCGCCAAAATTGAAGATCATATCGGCGCCAACGGCAATGCCTTGTTAGATGTGTGGATGAGCCACGGCGATAAAGTGGTACAGATCCCAGCCGGTTTTACCACTATTGCCCAAACCCCAACCTGCCCGCATGCCGCCATGGCGGACGAAGCGCGGCAGTTCTACGGTGTACAGTTCCACCCGGAAGTCACCCATACCCGCCAGGGTCTGCGGATGCTGGAGCATTTTGTGGTGGATATCTGTGGCTGTGACAAGCTGTGGACGCCAGCCTCGATTATTGAAGATGCCATCGTACGCTTAAAACAGCAAATCGGTGATGACCAGGTGATCCTGGGCTTATCCGGTGGTGTCGACAGCTCTGTGGTAGCCATGCTGCTGCACCGCGCTATCGGTAAAAACCTGACCTGTGTCTTTGTTGATAACGGCCTGCTGCGCCTCAACGAAGGCAAGCAGGTCATGGATATGTTTGGCGATCACTTTGGTTTAAATATTATCAAAGTCGATGCCGAACAGCGTTTCCTGTCGGCCTTAGCCGGCGTGGATGAACCGGAAGCGAAGCGGAAAATTATCGGCCGCGTTTTTGTTGAAGTGTTCGACGAACAAGCGCAAAAGCTGAGCAATGCCAAATGGCTGGCACAGGGCACTATCTATCCGGATGTGATTGAATCTGCCGGTTCAGCAACCGGTAAAGCCCATGTGATTAAATCGCACCATAACGTCGGTGGCTTGCCGGAGCATATGAAGCTGGGCTTAGTCGAGCCACTGCGCGAACTGTTTAAAGACGAAGTGCGCAAAGTCGGTTTAGAGCTGGGCTTACCGTACGATATGCTGTACCGTCACCCGTTCCCGGGACCAGGTTTAGGCGTGCGGGTACTGGGCGAAATCAAAAAAGAATACTGCGACTTACTGCGCCGTGCCGATGCGATCTTTATCGAAGAGCTGCATAAAGCCGATCTGTACAATAAAGTCAGCCAGGCGTTCGCGGTGTTCCTGCCGGTTAAATCAGTGGGTGTAATGGGCGATGCCCGTAAGTACGACTGGGTCATTTCGCTGCGTGCGGTAGAAACCATCGACTTTATGACCGCACACTGGGCACACCTGCCATATGAGTTACTGGGTAAGGTGTCAAACCGGATTATTAACGAGATCAATGGTATTTCGCGGGTAGTTTACGATATCTCAGGCAAGCCACCAGCAACGATAGAGTGGGAGTAAATTAAGGTGTTGTTTTTATTACTCTAGCGCCATTCTGAACGCTACCCCGATCCAGGACTCCGGTACGCTCGCCGTACCGGAGTCCATTCTGCGATAGTGGGATTGGGTTTTGAGTTGATGCTGCGGCTAGAGTGTAGCGTAGCCAGAAGGCTTGAAGCAAAAAGCGGAATATAAATAAAAATATTAAATAGCCCATGCAATTTGTGTGCTATTTAGAGCTATATTTGCTGACTTCCTTTGATTTGGGCCCCTAAAACAATACATAAAGCCTGATTTTCCTTCCTGTTGGATGCGCAAGCGGCACTCACCAGAGACGCGCATTGCACCGTTACATCAATTGACTCGCTATGCCAGGCTCTTCGGACAAAGTCAGCATTAAGCGCGTAGACAGATTACTCAGCAATACCAATCAGCAACGGGAATTGCCTCTGTTTTGTAAGGCAATGACCTGGTCTATCGTGAACAGTAAATCTCAGTCGCCCATTCTAATTGACTTGAGTAATGCCGATACCGCGAAACAGCACTTTATACTACGAGCCTGCATAGCAGCATATAGAAGCAATACAGGTTTTCTAAGATTAATAAGGCGTCATTGGAACTGGGCGGTAAGTGCTTACAACCAATATCGGTAAACTGCAGTGCTGGTAAGCCTTGAGCATAAAGTTGGGAGTTAAGCTTGGCAAATAATCGATTCTGGTACGGATTGACGCTTACGCTTTTTAGCTCTTGCTGGCTGTGAAAGCTTTGTTACAGTTGTTCATAGCTGCTTAGGGGTTCGCTGAGACCCGCTTGCCCTGCCGCTTGCTGGGCCTTAGCAATCAGCTTTAAAACGTCCGGTTAAATTGCACGATAGGTGATAAGCACGCACTGTGTGCCGCTAATAATTGCTCAAGCATTAGCCTGAATGGCGATCTTACTGGCGGCTTTGATCGCGTTGCTTTTTGGGGCTGGCTAAAAGCTAAAAATTTCTCTAAGATTGATGGATAACAAGGTTATACGCTGTTTTAACTAGTATTTTTGAGTTGCTCAATACACAAGCTATAAGGCAGCTGGCACAGGCAGGAAGTTTATATGCTAAACAATGCGATAATTCGAACCTCGTTGTGGGTTTTTAGCTTAGCAGTTTTTTTATTAACATTGCCTGCTTGCGCTCAGCAACCTGTTACAGCTGCTCCTGCCGCCGCTTCAGCTATAAAAAATAGCACCGCCTATGGCGATTGCGCGTTGATTGATTTTAAAGATATCGACAGTAGCGTGCTGACTAAAGCGGAGTTAGTGCAAAAAATGGATCAGGATTTTGCTGACAACCTGAACAACAATGAAAAATGTATGGCCGAAGCTATTAATTCGGGAGCCGGGCGTATTAGCGCGGCGGGTGCCGGGGCGGGTAATACCGGTGATGCCATTGCGACAGGTAATCAGGCAGCAGGTGCAGCGCAGTCTGAAAGCACGGCTAATCAGCAAGCACAAGGTGGGCAAGAAGCGGCAAGTTCGCCGTCGGCTGTAACCAAAAAAGGTCAAGGGCAATCAGGTAGTTCAGCGGTATGTGATACCGTTAAGCAAGGCTTAGCTGCCGCAACCACCGATAGCGAGAAAAAGCATTTTCAGGCGTTAATGACCCAGTATGGATGCCAGGGGTAATGATTACCCCAGATAATAATAATATGACTATGGAAATATGATTACGGAGACCAGGATGCACATTTTCACTACGATAATCGCAGCTATACCCGCAGCGAAGCGCTGCTTAGCTGCCACGGTTACCTTATTTGCACTACTGTTAAGTGGTTGTCAGACAACACAGACTAACGTCACTTCAGTTGGCCCTTCTATTGCAGGGCCGTCGAAAACGCCGGAGTTAGGCACCGCTCAGCGTCAATTTAACTACAATTCTGCAATTTTTTTAGACGTGGCTATTCCGGTGTTTGATCCGGGTCTTCCAGTAGATGCTCGTGGCAATATTGATGATAAGAAAGTGGCAGATGAGGACATTTGGCCTCAGGTTCGGCGCTTAGAGGCTAACCGCTTTGCGATTGATACCAAAAAAGCCTTGGCCGCAACTAAGGCGTTTGGTGCGATTAACGTTACCCCAGATGCCTCAGCCTCGGCAGATGTCTATGTGCTGGGGAAAATTAATTACTCAGATACAGAAACCGTAAAAATCAGTGTGCGGGTGATGGATGCTACCAATTATATTTGGGGTGAAAAAAGCTTCGAGCATCGGGTAGGAGAAGCCTTCTATCGGGATGCGCTGCGTAAAGATCAAAACCCCTATGCCCCGATCTTTAATGATATTGCGGCTTATGTGTACGACTTATTAATTAAAAAGTCAGACACCGAGAAAAAGGCCATTAAGCAAGTGTCTGATTTGCGTTATGCCGCTATGTACAGCCCTGAGGCTTTCTCACCTTATCTGGTGAGTAAACGGAAAAGTTTTACCTCGCGCCAAACGGTGTTTCAGTTAACGGGCGCGCCTTCGCCACAAGATCCCATGCTCCAGCGCGTAAGTTTGTTGCAAAACAAAGACGAGCAGTTTGTTGATCAATTACAAGATAGTTATGAAGCTTTTTATGCTGAAACGCATGAAGCCTATCTTAAGTATCAGCGTGAAACCCTGCCAATAGCAGCCGATATCCGCAAGAAAAAAGCGGAACGGGCAGCCCAGCAATTGGTCGCAGCGGGTGGAGCCGTGTTAGGTATTATGTTGGCGAAAAACTCTAACTCCGCTGCTGGCGAAGTGGGGGCTGTTGCGGCTGGTGCCGCGGCAGTATACAGCTTATCAAAGGCGATTGAAACGAATCGACAGGTTAGTGCTCAGCGCGATGTACTAAGTGAGATGGGACAAAACCTGGATATTAAAGTGACACCGCAAGTGGTGGAACTTAATGAGCAGACGATTGAATTAAAAGGGACCGCGAGTGAACAATATACTCAGTTAAGGCAGCGTCTATTAGAGATCTATCAGTTAGAAGCCACACCCGATAAGCAGCTGTAAAGCTTAAACTGTGGAAGGAGCCGCTATTGGCCTCGTTAGATGAACAGATCAACGGCGATCAACTTGCCAAAAAGTCTCGCTATATTAAGCTGAGTGTTTATATTGCGGCGGCTTTGTTATTGGTAGCGTTGGTGTGGCTGGTCGTAAAAATTTTACCTGCCTCACCGCTGCGAACCGAAAACATCTCTGTGGGGCCAACGGCAACTGTTCCGGCGCCTCAGCTAGCTGTTAGTGCCGGTGCTGAATTTGATGCTGAAGCTCGAACCGCCCTGCAGCAATTGCTGTCTCAGACCAATGCACAAGTTGATTTGTTGGCGGCAGATCCACTGCTTAGCCGTTGGCAAAGTGCTACTTTGCGTCAGTTGCAAACGGGTGTCCAGCAAGCGTATCAGCTATACGGCCAGCAGCGCTATGCTGAGGCAGCTACCTTACTACCTGATTTACAAAAGCAAGCGCAGGCATATCAAACAGCTTATATCGATGCTTACCAACAGGCCCATACTGCTGCTATGGCGGCTTTTACCCAAGCCGATTTGCAGCAAGCCACACTACACAATAGTAAAACCCTCAGCATAAACCCCGAGTTCACGCCGGCATTGCAATTACAGCGGCGCTTAGCTGTGGCAGCAGAGGTGCAGGCATTATGGGAGCAAGTGCGGGTAGCCGAGCTGGAAAATAACCCAGACAAGCAAAAAGCCTTACTGGAGCAAATTCAACAGTTAGATGGGGCCGATCAGGCTGCGGCAGCGCGCTTGGCTGTTATCAATAAAGGCCAACAGCAACTGGCTTTTGCTCAGGTATTGGCCGAAGCGGTTGCCGCGCTGGAGCGTAATGATTACTTACAAGCGCGCCAGGCTTTAGCCCAGGCACGCAGTATTGACAGTAACCGGCCAGAGCTACGCAGTGTGCAACAGCAACTTGCCCGGGCCGAGCAAACGAGCGCAGTGACCGAGGCGGTGCAACAGATTGCGGTATTTAGTGCTGCCGATGAATGGCCTACAGTGCAACTGCTGGCAAACAAGGCGCTGAGTACGGCCCCGGATCACCCCGATCTGCAGCAAAGCTTGCAGCAAGCCGAACGTATTCTGGCAGCGAGTCAGCAACTTAACAGCTATATCCAGCAGCCCGAACGGTTAACCGACGCCAATATTCAGCAAGCTGCCAATGCTGCGATAGCCCGTGCTGAACCGCTTGGTACACTGAGCTCTAAATTAACGGCACAGCTACTTCAGTTAAAGCAGCTATTGCAAACGAAGCAGCAGGCTGTAGCGGTTAGAATACTGAGCGATGAGCGCACTTATATTCGGGTGTTAGGGGTTGGTAATGTCGGTGAAATAAAAGATAAAACCATTCAATTAGCCCCAGGTAGTTATCAGTTTGAAGGTGTTTGTAAAGGGTACCGTACCGAGATCATCACCGTTACGGTTCATCCCAGCCCAACCCCCATAGAAGTTGCGCTACAATGCAAGGTTCGCATCTAACAGGAGTAAATTGTGAGTCGTATTGATGATGCTATAACCTCAGATAAGCGCAAACGTAAGTGGCTAGTGCTCTCTGCCGTATTGTTATTTTGTGGCCTGTTAGCGGCTTACTTAAGTTGGTTATTTTTGTTAAAGGGCTTTACCGTTAAGGTGTTGCCGGCCGAAGCTGCCCAAAGTCAACAGTTTGCGGTAAGTTCAGGCGCAGGCTTTTTTGTTGAAGATAAATTCTATTTATTCGGAGCTCAAGCGAAGATCCGTGTTAGTGCCAGCAAATTTGCCGCCAAAGAGGTGTTAGTCTTAGCGACTCAGGACAGCAATCTGAGTGTTAAGTTGGAGCCGTTGCCAGCGACGGTCAGTTTGGTTACTGCGCCGCAGTTAGCCAATATAAGCTGGTCAGTAAATGGGCAACTGGTAAGTCAGAGCCAAAGCTTTGCTGAGCAGTTTCAGCCGGGTAGCTATCAGATCACGGCTGAGCACCCGTCCTATCAACCTGCTAGCATCAGCGTTGAACTTGCTGCTGCAGATGAAGTCACCCAAACACTGACCTTAACCCCGGTACAAGGTGAACTGGTATTAGCATCGCGCCCTGCTGGAGCGAGCATTAGCATTAATGGCGAGTTGGTAGGGCAAACGCCGCTAAGTATGCCGAAACCCGGTGGTAGCTATCAGGTAGAGCTTACCTTAGCAGGCTATGAGCCTTTGCAAGATACCATTAACCTCACTTATCGCCAGCCGGCACAGCAACGCGATTATTTTTTAAGGCCAGTGCAGGCTAAGCTAACGATTGCGGCGACCCCGGCGGACGGTATTTTGCTGCTGAATGGTAAACCGGCGCAAAGCCCGCTAAGTTTAGATGCCGGTAAAGCCTATAGCGTGCGTTATGAAAAGTCGGGTTATGTACCGCAAACGCAAAGCCTTACCTTGCAAGCGGGAGAGCAGCGCACACTGCAGATGACGTTAAAAGCCGAAATAGGGCAGGTACGCTTTAATGCCAATGAGGTTGCCGAGGTCTTTATTAACGGTCAACCACAGGGGCAAACACCACTGACTTTATCGCTGCAAGCATTGGCGCAGCAGGTTGAGTTTCGCAAAAGTGGTTATCGTACTGTTAGTCGCACCGTGACTCCCAGTTCACGCCAGCAACAAACAGTCCAGGCTGAGATGTTAACCGAGTTTGCGGCGCGGCGGCGTGAAGGTAAGCCCCTATTTGCCGAAACACTAGGCATTAGCTTTATTGGCGTTCAACCGAAAGCCTTTACCATGGGATCACCGCCAAATGAAACGGATCGGGGCCGCAACGAGCATCAAATTAAAGTCGATTTTAGCCGTAATATATGGGTATCGGCACACGAAATTACCGAAGCGCAGTTTGCTGCCTTTAGTGGTAAGGGCACAGGCTCTGCGTTGCCGGTGACACAAGTCTCCTGGCTTGATGCCGTTAAATTTACCAATTGGTTAAGTGAGCAAGAAGGCTTAACACCTTTTTATATTATGCAAGGTCAGCGGCTTAGCGGGATCCGGGCTAACAGCAATGGCTATCGTTTACTAACCGAAGCGGAATGGGAGTTTATTGCTAAACATAATAGACGTGCCGCCAGAACCACCTATGTCTGGGGCAATGAAGAGCGGCTGCGTGCTAAACAAGGTAATTTTGCTGATAAGGCACTTCAGGGCCAACAAACCTTTGTATTTCGTGATTACGAGGATGGCTTTGCGGGTAAAGCGCCAGTGGGCAGCTTTAAAGCGGAGCGAGCCGGTTTTTTCGATTTAGATGGTAATGTGCGTGAATGGGTACATGATTATTATGCGCTGAATTTACCAAACACGGAGCAAGTGCATATGGATTATTTAGGGGTAAGCAGCGGTCAGGGCCATGTAGTTAAAGGCGCTTCGTTTAAATCGGGGCGTTTCAAGGAGCTGCGAGCCAGTATCAGAGCTGAAGGCAGCGGGCCAGAAGACGATGTGGGCTTTCGGATCGCGCGCTATAACTAAGTTGTAGCGCAGCCAGTTAACATCAGATAGCGTAAGCAGGAGCTAAAGATGAATAAAAAACGTATTGCATTGGCAGTCGTACTGCTGGTGTTAACCGGATCAGCAACGGCTTATTTTGTGTCGCTGGACGCGCCACAAGATTTTCCAATTAATATTTAAGTGTGGGAAACCCCTAATGAGTAAACCAAATTCTGCGGCAATGAATCCCAACCTTATCACTAGCTTGTTGGTGTTGCTTGCTAGCTTTACGCTGGTGCATCTGTTTTATGAAGGTGTTATCCGACCGGCTGCCAGCGCCGTGCTGGCGACATCCGGCAGTAGTAGCTTGTTCTCTATCTGGGTTATTTTAAAAGATATGGAGCAACAGATCTGTTTCTCATTACTGTTTTTTTGTCTGTTTCTAATGGGCTATAAGTTATGGCGTTTGCTGGATGAAGAAACGTTATATACCCGTGATTTTCTAAAAGACTATGATAAAAGCCTGCCACTGGATGTTGACCTAGCACTGTCAGATTTAGAAGCCTCAAAATATAAAGAAAACCCCGCTATGGCAACCTGGATTAATTGTATCCGGCGCTTTAAAAATACCCGCAACGTACAGCATGCCGCAGATGCGATTGCCTCGTCGGTTGACAGTGTCGCAGCACAGCTGGAAAGCGGTAACAATATGATCCGCTATATTATTTGGGCCATTCCCAGTATCGGTTTTGTGGGTACGGTACGTGGTATTGGCCAGGCCTTGGCGCAAGCTGATCAAGCACTGGCCGGGGATATTGCTGGTATGACAGCCTCTTTAGGTGTCGCCTTTAATTCTACGCTGGTGGCCCTGTTTATCTCGTTGATCTTAATGTTTTTTATGCATCTGCTTAACAGCCGTCAGGACACCATGGTGCTTAATACGCAGCAATCCTGTGAAAAACATTTGCTTGCGCATCTGCATAACTGATCTCAGGTTATGAGATTAAAACGATGAGATTAAAACGCCGCCCCGATGATGGTTTTAATATGTCCTTTTTGGATGTCATGGCCTGTGGTTTAGGGGCTATTATCCTGATTTTTATTCTGGTCGATTTTCATGCGTATTTGCCAGAACCGACTGACGAAACCAATAAGTTACAGCAGGAATTAAACGCGGCGGCGCGTCAGCGTGAGCAATTGCAAAAGTCTATTGATGAGCTTAACGATAAAATCGCCATGGAATCCAGCACCCAGCAAGATTCCCGTAGCTCGCAAGCCGATACCAGCAGTACCCAAAGTAAGTTGTTGCAGCAAATTTCTACTGAGCTGGCGGTGGTGGCCGATTTAGAAAACCAGTTAGCCGCGCTGGCTCGCTTACCGGTGCCCGATGCCAATGTTCAGTTAAGTGGCAGCGGCCAACAAAGTTATATTACCGGCTTAAAAGTGGAAGGGCGGGAGATCGGTATTTTACTGGATAAATCGGCTTCGATGATGGGCGATAATTTACTGGAAATTTTGCGGTTTATGGCGCTGCCTGATAATCAAAAAATCACGCAACGCAAATGGCAGCGTACCCGGCGTACCGCACAATGGTTGCTAGCCCGCGCCCCGCAAAATGCCAAAGTCACCGTTGTCGCTTTTTCAGAAGATGCCGTTATGCTCGGCATCCGCGCCGCCAGCTCACCGCAGGTTGCCGATTCTATGAACGCGATCGTCCGCGATATTGGCAAGCTAGTACCGAACGGCGGCACCAACCTGCAAATTGGCATACAGAAGCTACGTGAGGTACATCCCAACGTTACCGATGTGTATATTATCACCGATGGCTTACCAACGCTGGGCGATGGTTTGGGCGCGCGGTGTCGTGGCTTATTAACCACTAGAAAAACCATTTCTTCGCAGTGTCGGCAGGAGTTGCTGATTGAAACCGTAAAACGTGCCGGTCAGGGACTACGGGTAAATGTTATTTTATTACCGCTTGAAGGTGATCCTTATGCATCAGCAATGTACTGGAGCTGGACCCAGGTTACCGGCGGCACCTTTTTAGCGCCAGCCGGGGAGTGGCCCTAATGCGACGAATTAAGCGAGCACCGGTAGAAATTTTTAACCTGTCGTTTCTGGATATTATTTCATGTGCCTTTGGTGCGGTGGTGTTGCTGGTGTTATTGGCTAAAAATGGTGAAACTGATACTCAGGCTGGCCCGAATAATCTCAGTACCTTAGTGGATCAGGTGTTGGCCGCGCAGCTTAATGTCGAATTGTTAAAAGGCGCCTTATCAGATAAACAACAGGAGTTGGCCAAGGCTCAGGCGCGCTCAGCATCCGTCACCGAACAGCTAAAAGCACTGGAGTCTTCCGTGCCAAGAGCGCAGCAAACTTTACAGCAATTGCAGGATCAGGCCAGCTCGTTACGCAACGAGATCCGGCAGGCGACGGCGATGCTCAATGTCCCCAAATCTACCGATAAGCCGTCAGCGGAAGTGGGTGGTATACCAACCGATGCTGACTATGTGGTGTTCGTGATTGATAATTCCGGCTCAATGGTGGCGGGGGCCAAATGGAATCAGGTAATAGCAGTGGTGAATGATATTTTAATGAATCACCCACAAATGAAAGGCTTTCAGATTATTGCTGCTGATGGCAGTTTTTTATATGCTGGGCAAGAGGGGCAATGGCTCAGTGATTCAACCACTATGCGCCAACGCGCTATGGATAGAATGCGACGCTTTACCGGCGGCGGCAGTGCGCCGGAAGTGGGTATTTTACGAGCACTGGATTTATACAGTAAAACCCGTGGTAAGGTCAGTTTATACGTATTTGGTGATGACTACCGCCATCGTGATCTCGATGCCATCGTCAGTGAAATTACCAGCAGAAATACTGATGCCAGTGGTAATCCCCGGTTTCGTATTCATGGTATTGGTTTTTACCGCCCTAGCGGTGGTGACGCGACACAGTTTGCGGCTTTTATGCAAGCCGTATCAAAACGCAATCGAGGCGCCTTTGTTGGTTTAGCATTTTAAGGTGCTATTCGTGTTTAAGTTGAGCTTTATAGGCCGGGGGGAGCGCGAGCTTTTTTATAAAGCGCATTGACGGTCATAAGTTCAGATTGCTCTGCCAGTTTAAGCTTCACGTTACCTCGGACTCTGGCGACAAAATGCCAGCCTAATTTGCGTACCTGTTTTAACCAAGGCACTTTAAATCCGGCGTCTGTCACGATAATTGGCTTGCAGCCTTCTGGTAACATGGCTTTAAGTTGCTCTAAGAATGCCTGATGCAAACGGGGGCTGGTGTACTCTTCTTCAGCAGCGATTTTTTGCAACAACGTTAATGCTCTGCCGTCCGCAGCAATAC
>Ga0181595_10000512_pt1 | contig 42858 bp, 23 predicted proteins | sample 041ome_7_FD_145604 | JGI IMG/M metagenome (GOLD analysis project Ga0181595, IMG submission 145604) | Coastal salt marsh microbial communities from the Groves Creek Marsh, Skidaway Island, Georgia - 041401AS metaG (spades assembly) | ecosystem: Environmental > Aquatic > Marine > Intertidal zone... | reverse complement strand
CGGCGCGATGGCGCGCGATGAAGAGAGCGGCGTGCGCGCGGCGTGGACGTCCGCGAGCGACGCGACGACGACGACGACGACGACGGACGCGAACGACGACGACGGGGGACGAAGGATGCGAACGCGATCGAAGCGAAAGGGCGCGCGACCGGGACCGCCGAGAGCGGAACCGCCGAAAAAACTGGCGAAACGGATCGTGGGGTTCTTTTACGACAATCTGTGGATCGCGTTCGTGGCGTACGCGCTGGGGGCGATGTTTATTCTGCAAAAGATTCCGGGGGAGCGCGATTTCGCGAAGCCGGCGGACGCGGCGTATTTCGTGGCGATCAGCGCGACGACGGTGGGGTACGGGGACATGTCGCCGAAAACGGACGAGGGAAAGGTGTTCGTGATGGTGCTGCTCGTCACGGGCGTCGCCATCGCGGGGGTGGCGATGACGAAGGTTACGGATTGGATTTTAAAGGCGCAGGATCGCGCGATGAACGCGGTGATGGAACGTTCAAAGGCGCGCATGGCGGTTGATATGGCAAAGTTGCGCGCGCAGGTCGGTGCGGACGCGGGCGCGGATCAGGATGAAGAGTTGAAGCGAGCGCTGGCGAACAAAGAGGAACGCACGTTCAGGGCGAAGCGGCTGTCTCCGCTCGCGCGAGCGTTGGTCGCCATCGCCGTCGTCGTCATTCTGGGCGCCGTCGTGATGCATCGACTCGAGAATATTAGCTTTTTAGACGGGTGTTATTGGTCCATCGTCACCAGCACGACCGTCGGATACGGTGACGTGACGCCGAAGACGCAGAGCGGGAGGATTTTCGCCTCGTTTTACTGCTTCATCACCGTCGGCGTCATGGCGTGGGCCATCGGACAAATAGCGAGCTCGAGCGTCGAGTCCCAAGTCGAGAAACACGCCCAACTGAAGGCGTTTAAACTCACCCCCGAGTGGCTCGCCGCGCAAGGAGGCGATAAGGGTTACGTGGACGAGTTTGATTTCGCAAAGGCGATGTTATTAGCCATGGGCAAGTGCGAACAGAGCGATTTCGACACCGTCGCCGCTCGATTCAACGAGCTCGACGTCAACGGCGATCGCACGCTCGACGCCAAGGACTTGCTCGGCGCGTAACTGCGCGATCATGTTTTAATAGTACTCATTCGCGACTCTGTATCGCGCGCTCACGCAACCGCGACGCCCTCCTCAGCTCGCACAACTGCCCCCACACTCGCCCGCGCATGCGCTCGTTGAACGCGATCGCACGAGCGTATCGCGTCGTCCGCGCCGCGCCGTCGCGTCGAGCGAACAACGATCGACCTCGTCGCGCGATGGCGCACGCGCGTAAGCCCGGCGTCGCGTCGGACGACGAGTTTGAACGATTTTTTAGCGCAAATCAAGGCAAAACGGTCGTCGTCCTTGACGCGCGCAACAGCGATTTTAGCGTCGAACCGTCGGACGAGCAGTTTGGTGGACCTCAGGGGAGCGCTCCGATCGCGGATTGCGGCACCAGCGCGCGTCCGAACGCGGTGAACTGCGCTTTTGATCGCTCGGCGAACGCGCTGCGCGATTTGCAAGCCCTCGAAGCGAAGACGGGCGGGAATAAGTCGACGCCGATCATCACGCACTGCGGCGGTGGCGGACGTGGGCAGAAGGCGAAAGAGTATTTAATATCGCAGGGGTACTCGAACGTCATCAACGGCGGTGGGCCCGCCGTCGAAGCGCTCTGGAAGACGTTTGGTTCGATGTGATTCGCGACGCTCGAGTCGAGTCGCGGGTGCGGTTCTAGCAGAAATTTGTCATTCATTCATGCAGTTTTTAAGGCACGCTCGCCGCGAGCGCCTCTTCTTCTTGCGCGCGGAAGGCGCGGTGGGAACGCCGCGCCGCTCGTGCCTTGCTCGCTGAATCCCAATCGACGATGACGAACGTCCACGACAAGCTGTGCGCGCACGCGCACGTCAGCCACATCCAGTACCCCCACCCGAGATAGTCGACGAACGCATCCTTCGCGATATAGCTCGGCATGTCGGCGCGCACGCGAGCGACGAGAACGGCGTACGAGACGCACGCGATGATGCACGCGATTTCCGCAAAGCCGCCGTACACCGCCGCCGACGTCGACGCGAATCCCGCCTTCGCCCGACGCCGTCGAATGAAGTAAAAAACCTCACAAACCAATTCCATCGCGCCGTAAAAGATGAATCCCACCGCGCAGGCGCGCGTCAGCTCTACGAGACTCATGTGATTACCACCGAAGACGTCGCCGTAAAACTCGCCGATCTCCGTCGAGCACTGACGAGAATCGCGCCCAAGTCCCCGAAACGACGTCTCCATCTCGCGCCACCAACGAGTGATGCTCGATCGATCGAGTCGACGCGCATCGATGTTCGAGAAGTGATAGCACACGCGCCAGAGCCCGGCTCGAGAGATTCCCGGCAGCGCGCGCGCGGGCCGCTTCGGCTCCAGCCACTGTTCACTACACAAGGAAACCACCGCGAACGCGAGCGTCAGCGCGCGCCACGCGGAGAACCGAACGAAGAACGCGACTCGATAGAATTTCCACCAGTCTCGGCGCATCGTTTCGAGCGCGTCTCGGCGTCGCGCGTCCCGGCGTCGCGGTGTGACGACAGTCTCGGCGACGCCACGCGGTGACTGTTCGTATTTCACAACCACCGAAACGTCACCGCGCGACGCGCGCATGACGCTCGAGCCGCTCGAGCCGCGACGCGCGCCCGCCGTCGCGGACACCGATGCGCTGGTGGCGCTGGCGCATCGCGCGCGGTCCGGGAACGAGTGCACGTGCGCCACGGGGCGAGGAACGATCGTCAACTTTGACTTGCGCGAACCGAACGACGCGCGCGCGTTCGTCGTTCGAGGCGCGCGCAGGCGCGAAGTCAACGCGCTGACGTGGCGAAACGAACACGCGCTGTTTCACGCGTCCGATGCGGTCGTCGTCGAGTTGGATGCGCGTAAGATGAGCGCCGCGGGCGACGCGGCGGTGATTCGGCGGTTCGAGGGCGCCGGAGACGTCGTCAACGGCGTCGACGTCGATCAAGACGACGCGATGCTCGCGGCGTGCGACGACGCGGGCGAGGTGATCGCGTACGATTTGTCCAACGGGGAAATTTTGCGAAAGCTTCGCGGACACGATGGGTGCGTCACGGCGGTGGCGTTTCGAAGGAAACGCGGCGCGAGCGAGTGCGCGACGGCGTCGACGGATTGTCGCGCGATGAAGTGGGACGTCAAGGCGAAGAGCGTGCCCGTGCGGACGTGGGACGCGAGGAACATGCTGAGCGCAGAGGATTATGATTGTGGAAAGATTACCGCGCGCGCGGAAGACGAGTCAGCGTCGATCGACGCGGGCGCGAGCGCAAAGGCGTTCAATCCGCCGATGCTGCACTCGTTGGCGTTTTATCGAGGCGAGACGAGCGAAGAAAACGCACCGGGCCTTCGCCGCGTCGCCGTCTCCGCGTGTGGTGATGGATCGGTGATCGTCTTCGATATCGATCACCCCGGCGTGAGCGGTGGATCGCGCGCATCGAAAGGTAAGAAGAAATCGTCGCTCGCGAGCGCCGGACCGTTTGCCGACGGCAGAGTCGAATGCGTCCGCCTCGGCGCTGACGGCGTCAGGGGTCACACCAACGCGGCGACGTGCGCTGATTTCGTGCCTTGGAACAGAACGGGCGACGTCATCGTGTCCGGTGGCGCGGATCGTCGCTTATTGGTTTGGAATTGGGTCGACGAGGCGAGCCACGCCGCGAGAGGCCTGCCCGTCGCGTCGATCGAGCGCGATCGCAAGATCAACGACCTCGCCTTCGCCGCGGACTCTCGCGCGATTTGCGTCGCCGACACGAGTCCGACGCTTAAACTATTCGCACTGCGCTAGGATGTATCACAGGCCGTACCATAGCGAAACCGTCTCGCGCTCGCCTAACCGCCGCGGAGCGCGACGCCGCAGAGCGCGACGCGCGCGTCCTCCGACGCCGCGTCGAGCGCGCGGCGGGCGCATCGCGTCGCGGCCATCGCATGCCGCGCAATCGCGCGCCCCGAATCGCCGCGCGCGAGAGCAAACGCTCGAAAACAGCACCAGCCATGTCGGGTGGCGGCGCCGACGTCTCGACGAAATCAACGACGCCGCAGGGCACCGACGGGACTAAAGGCACCGACGATCGAAGGGATCACGAACGGCGCATGCGAGCGTTGTGCGCGTCGACGAGCGCGGCGATGCGGGAAGCAGGCGCGGACGCGGATGCGCGAGCGATCGCGGGCGAAGCCGTCGGCGCGCTCTTCGAGCCGACGCTTCGACGCGCGCGCCGATTGATGCAAAGCGAACTGGGAAAGTGGTCGTCGGAACATCTCGCGCTCGCGTTGGACATTTTCATGGGGATCGTCAACGACGAGGCGATGGTCGCGGCCGGGCGGAGCAAGACGTCGAGCGAGGCGCTCGGCGCGCTCGGCGCGCTCGCGAGTTGTTTCGCGACTAAGCCGAGCGGCGCGTTCGAGCGCGCCGTCGTAGACGCGATTCCGAGGCGTGCACTCGCTGTAGCACTCGCACGTGGATTTGAATTAGCGGTCGTCGAGGCTCGGGCGGGTGTGCGAGCGTCGCCGAACGATGTGGAAGTGTTAGCGGAGAGCGCGGCGTTGGCGTACGCGATGACGACGTTGCAGGGGCGAGAAGATGCGACGACGCTGGAGCCCGTGTTGCGGGCGCTGTACGCGTTTTTGACGCTTGACAGTGCACCGTCGAGAGACGCGACGTTCACGGCGGGTGTGACGCTCGCGAGGGCGTGTTGCGACGACAATCGTCCTGAGACGTCGCTCGAGGCATTGGAGGCGACGTTTTTTGCCGGAGCGCGCGGTGTTTGCGATGGCAGCGCGCTCTTACGCGCCGCGACCCGAGTGGCTAGTGCAGACAAAACGACGCGAGCGTCATCTTTCGGTGCGCTTGCTGTGCTTCGTGGATTTATCATCACGGCTGACGACGCAGCCCTCGCACGTCGGCGAGACGGTGACGCGATATTTCACGACGTGCTGCCGGCCATTTGCGAGTTTATCGAGCACGGCGATGATGTTCATCATAGATTTCACGCTGTTACGTGTTTGAAAGTAGCTTTAGAAAAGATGAAGTCGGCCGCGTCGATGGGTGCGTTGAAAACGTTTCCAAGAGACGCGTTTGATCGCATCGCGTTTGTCATCGCGTCGCGATGGGAAGACACTTTCGGGCACACCGTGCGAGAAATCCAGACGTGCTTTGGGTTGTTGCTCGATATCATCGTCGATTCGTTTGAAGCGCAGTACGACGATTATGTCGATCGCGTCATCTCACGAGCGTTACGACGGCCAGCAGAGCAGAAGAGCAAGTACCTCGCCCTGCGCGTACTCATTACCAAGTTTGGCGCTACACGTATTCTTACGGCGGATTTGGATTTACTCTCAAAAACGCTCGACGCCATGCGAGAGGCGTCGATTGCACCCGCGGCATCCAGTATGCTCGCCGACTTGTCGAGTGCGTACATGAGCGAACTCAAATCCATCTCAAAGTGGCGCGAGTGGTGGCTTCCGTGTGTGACACGTTGCGTGTCCGCGGAATCCAAGGCACGCGCGCCGATCGTGACTTATGTCTTGCCGCTCTTTTTTAAACAGGACGGCGAATCCGTCATCGAGTTTACGAAGCACCTCTCAAATGAAGCTAAACGAGACTATCGGAACGACAATCTCATCGCCGCCGTCGTTTCCGTGCTCAAAGTGGCTCGTAATTTACAAATGGTTGATCCCAGTCGCATCACCGTCGTTCGGGCGGCGGCAAACGGAGACGCCTCGACGCCTTCATATGAGGTTGACCAAATCGTTATCGACCACGCCATGGCGAGCGTGGACAAAACCGCGCGTCTCGATGTGCTCGAATGGCTTTGCCTGGAAGGGCGACGCGGCTCGGCCACACTTCCAGGGTCATACGAACTCAAGTTATTGAAGCGCATGGTTTCCGCCAATCTCAGAGGGTGCGTTTCCTTATCGCTCGTCACAATTTACTCGAGCTCTATGACGATACAATCCTTTAAGGCGCTGACGACTATGAGGCATCCTTAACCTCCTACTCATTCGGAGAGCTCGACCGTTTCACGCGGCGTACCGCGCGATGACTTGCTGATCGCTTCTCGACTAACCTTCGATTTTTCATTCGTCCGCGCACAGAGAATCGGTTTCCTTTCGGAGCGCCGTCGTGACGCTTGTGTCTAAAGTCTTCGTGCGTATGTGGACTGGTGTCAATCAAATCGGACAAAAAGTCCGACGTCGCGGAGAAGCTGCGATTAAGAAGGGCATCGTCACAAACCGAGCAAAGGATGATCCTTTGAAGTCGGATATCGAGCGCGCGACAGAGGTGCATGCGTTCGTCGCGGAGATCGTATGCGTGTTGATTGCAAACGTGTATCCAGGCGCGCCATTCGAGCGACGTTGCACCGCACTGGAGCTATTAAACGTGATTGCGGATACGTGGAAGACTGCTGATGATTTTGAACTTACTGAGAAACACGGAACGGTCGAACATGGCCACGACGTCATCATCGCGCGACGGTTGCTGACTTCGCCGTACGACGCATACATGAGGGATGAAGCGTTTACGAATCTATTGCTCGGAGCTCTCGTGGACAGCTGGGAGAAATTGCGAATGACTGCGTTTGATTTATTGCAAAGGCATCCGGCACCGCTGGCGGGTATCGAGACTCCAGAAATACTTGCAAAACGGCTCGAGTGGGCTTTGCAGCTTTTACGATCGCCTCGCGTTCGCGAAAGTGGTGCGGCGGCGCTGTTGATTCGTTTACTAATTCGTAAATACGGTTTCGACTTGAACTGGCGTATCCACCTTGGTCCAGTTACTCAGGTCGTCGAACACGCGAGAGACGCCGCAGACGTGGCGAAATCAGGAGCTACTATCCAGGTCATGGAATCGCTGTGCGACTTACTCGAACAAGATATTGCGCTCGCGGAACGAGACGTCATGAAAGCGAGTCAACGCTCACTTGCACATGGTGCCGTTCTTTTGACGAGATTTGCACTTTGTGAGATTGATTTGAATGGCAAATTCGACGAGTCGACTCAGAAGCGAATACAGGTGAGTTCAGTCGTGCCTCGCGCGCTACGTGTTTTCGACACTTCTTTCGAAAGGCGATGAAGAAAACCAGGCTCCCTCTACCGAATTGCCATGTCGGATAACCGTCGGCTGAATCGAACAATAAACAACCCTGGCCAGGACCGAGCTCTTTCGATGTTTTCTTTTTTTTTCTTCATCCCGTCACGCGGTTCGTTGCGACGTTGACTGAACTCACATTTCTACTTCTATTCGCAGGACTCCGCGAGTCGTTTAATGGCGCTCGCGGGACGCGCCACAGATTTGGCTTTGGACTTCATTAGTCAGCCTGATGCCTTGGGTGCGACGGCGGAGGAGGTCAAAACTCTACAACACGACGATCTCATGGACGACGCCGAGGATGTTGACGACGACGCATCACTCGATCTCGCGCCCAAGGCTCAAATCATCACGACAGCGTGCTGGCTGACGGTGAAGGAAACGAGCCTACTCACGGGTGAAATCATAGCTTCGTCCACGGATGTATTTTCGTTCGATGCGATCAAATCGACGGGCGAGCGCTTGATGAAAGTGTTGTTCGCCGTAAAACACACCGGTGCTCTCGAGAAAACACGCATCGGTATGACTGCAGTTTGTTCACGCTTGATGCGATCGGACGACGCTGCTATGAAAGCGTTACCGCAGCGTTGGCTTGAAGACCTTCTTGATCAACTCAATCGCCCTGGTCAAGGCATTCGTGATCGCGTTCGACGTTCGGCGGGCTTACCGTACGCGTTCATGTCCATCCTTCTCGCCGAACCAAAAGGACAACCGAGACTGGCGCTCGACGGCGCGCTCCCTCGCTTGCTCGATATTGCATCTGGTGTTGTGAGCTCGGACATTCCCCGAGTGCATGCCTTCAACGTTATTCGTGTCATTTTCGCCGATCGAGATTTGACGATGGACACCACACCGTACGCCGCGCGAGGTGTGCAGGTGTGCATCGACGCTTTCTCTTCGCCAACTTGGGAGGTACGTCCTCTATTGTCACGCGCATTCGTTCTCGCTTTCTCGCCGCGCCACGCTGGAGGTATCGTTGCCTGTGCTTTAGCCTTGCGATTGGGCGCATGGCTTGTTCCCCAGCAACATTCAAGGAGTTCGAACAAAGAGCGCCCGCGTGCTCCAGCGGGCGTTTGGAAACTCGAACTCAACATTCGCTTATCGATGTTTGCTGATCAAACTTTTCGACTGACTTTTGCCTCGACGATGCTATAGATTCAAAACGCCGCGACACTGGCTTTTGCGTCGCTCTTGACCAAAGTGTGTGGTTACATGAACACCGTGACGCGCGCGCGCCATTTCACCGCTGACGGTCGTCACGAGGTGAAATTCGTCGAGTTTTTCCAAAGGTTCCCAACACTCATGACGTATTTGGGCGCCGAACTCGAAAAGGCAACGAGCCTGTCGTGTTTGGAGACGTCACTCGACGTCCATCCGAGCTTGTATCCAATACTAGCTCTACTCTCTCGATTGAGACCGAGCTTGGACAAAGACAAGAGCACGTACACCGATGGTAAATGTGGCGACGACTTCTTCGTTCCGCTCGTGCGATGCATGTCGGGTAGATATCTCGCCGTACGCACCGCCGCGGCGCGCGCTATGGTGCCCATTCTACCGTCCACGCGTTTGTGCGAGTACATCGACAAGATATTCACCTTCGAGCTCGTCGATAAAGTAAACCTCAACGCCATTCACGGAGCGTTGCTGTGTTTCCTCGAAGTCATCAACGAAGTCCGACGGTCAGCGTTCTCTGATGACGTGTGCTGGGCGGCATTCTCCGCCGACGCGTCCCGGCGCTTAGTCGCATTCGCCGAGTGTGCCGTCAGAGCGCCGTGTCCGATGATTTCTGCGACATGGCTGAGATGTGCTGAAGCCATTGTCGCGATTGAAAACTCAAAGCGCAAGTGCGCGCGCTCAAATTGCGCGTGCCGAACAACGGGGGATGAAAACGCGATCGGTGAAATGTTGCGAATGATTTGGCAGTGTGCCGCACCAGTACTATCGGCAAACGCGGAAGGTCATCCAGGGGCATCTGAGTGGCATAGAACAGCGGCAGGAGCGCGAGTACGACTCACATTAGGATTCGATTCTTGGCTCGTGCCGCTGAATGATGGCCTTTGCGCGAATTTGGACACGGGCGACGCCTTGACGGCGTTGCTCGATACTATCAGTCAAGACTTGCCGTATGAATACCGCGCTGAGGCGTACAAAACCATGTTCAAAACACCCATTACGAAAGATACGAAAGTTTTGAGCGATAAGTTGCGTCATTTCGCCGCGGAAAATCTCGCGACAGAGTCGCGACACACGTGCGCACGTCGCGCGCTTCAGTGCATCGATTTGTGGACGGCAAGCAGCGATGCGAATGTCTCGTCGACCATTTTTATCGCCGTCGAAAGTATTACATTTTCGAGCATAAACGAGCGCGTGCGATCGGAAGGCATGCGATGTCTTGCGGTGCTGTACAAGCGTCGCATCGCCCAACAAAACGGTTCGTTGAATATTGACGATTTCAAGTCGTTGGACAAGTTTACGCGTGCTTTGTCCATTGGATGTGAACCTGCGCAGTCCGCGGAGACTCGTCGCGCCGCTGTCGACGCACTCGCTCGAGGGGATCTGTTGCTATACCTCAATCTTGAGAACGTTAAACGACAGGAGTCGAGTCACGACTTTCCGGCACAAGTGGCGTTGTCGACATGGAAATGCGCGTTGACGCTCGTCGAAGACGAGGATGTTGAAATCCGCGCGAAGGCATCCATCGCTATCTCTCGCGCAGTGGCCCCGACGGTACCGAGCGCTCATAGTGAAGAAAGTCTATGCGACGCTTTTGCACACATGCACTCCAACTTTGCCGGCCTCAGAGAATTCGATGATTACTGCGTCCAACTCGCGCGCGGTTTGGCGCACGACGAGGCTAGCTTTGCGAGTGTCATTTCCAACGCCACGAGTGTTCGTCGGCTCTTCGATAAGGAAGCAGATAATATACACGCCGAGCCTCTGTTGTTGGCGCAGCTCGCTGCGACTCACGCTTCGCAGACGCTCGATGTTGAACGCGCGAGGGAGGGTCTCAGAGACGTCATCGAGCGAATCGAATGCATGTTGCGCGCGCTGCGAGCGTCTCCCGAAGACGTGTGGGTGGGCGGCATCGCGGGGCACGAGGCCTGTTTCTTACCAATCAGCAACGCGATTCTCGGTGCGAGCGTGTTTGCAAAAGCGCTTGAGCGCCAAAACCTCCCCAGTGGTGAATCGTTCCGCGAGACGATGCGCTCGGCGAGCGCGGCGATACCTCAGCTGCGATTATTCGTAAACGGCGGACTCGACATGTACGACCACGTGTATCTCATGAAGCATCGCTTGTGGCGCCTCGGTGCAATCTCCTAAAAATACTGTAGCTGAACATAGATATTGAATAATAGACAATAGATCCCTAGAAGTGCGGAGCTAGCGTTTGGACGGGTTGATGACGCGACGAATGGTGAGGAATTGCAACGCGTCGACGTAAGCTTGCGAGTTGTGATCACCGATCGTTTGCCACGCCGTGAGCGGCGACTGTGTGATGTCGTCTAAATTCATCCGAAGCTTCGTCAAGACGTCGTCGCCGCCGTACCGACTCAACGTCGGTTTTCCTTGCTCGCCGTCGGCGTACTCGAGCCAATACAAATCGCCGATGGATTCGTACAAGAATCTATTCTTTGTGAACATCCCTTCCCCGAACGTCTCGCGGCGCCAATCGAGTAAACCGCCTATAAAATCGGTTTTCGTCGCCGCGACGAACACGGGATCGGCAGAGAGCCACATCCTTGGAATGACGTCTTTCGCCAACACGTACTGCTTCACCAAGGACGCGCCGCGCGTGAATCCGACGAGCCGCAAAATCTCATCCATGCCAACCTCTGGCTCGTCGTCGATCGGCGAACCGGGACCATTTCCGGCCAGTCGATCGTACGCCAACACCGGCGGCGCACCGAACGTGTACACCCCTCCCACTCTCGCCTCTTCCAATCCCAACTCTCTCGCCCTCGCGGCGACGACGAGTCCCATCGACCCGCCGAGCGAGTGCCCGGTGAAATAATACGTCCCATCGAACGTCTCATCGCTCAACCAGGGCACCAGGTCCCTCCAAAACTCCTCCACCATCTCGTACACCCCTTGATGACACACCACCGGCGTTTTTCGATCCTTTCGCAACGCTTGCGGCCATATCTTCGCGATTTGCCACGACAACTTATTCCTATCCGTATCCGGCTGGCTCCACGCCGCGCCCCTGACGACGATGAATCGCGCGTTCCTTTCGACGTCGTCGCACACGCACCAACCGGTCGCTCCGGTGACGCCTCTCGCCTTGGTCTGTAAACCGTCGTCCGCCATCCACGACTCGACGCCGCCGCCCTTGTACACGAAGTTCGCCATGCGCGCGCACTTCGTCGCGAGCACGCAGTCGTCCTCCTCGTCCTTCGCCGCCGCCGCCGACGACGACGCGTCCGACGACGACGTCGCGCGCGTCGACGCCGTCTTCATCTTCATCTTCATCTTCGTCTTCATCCTCGTCGTCGTCGCCGTCGCCGTCGCGCCGCGATTCGCGCGCGTCGTCATATCGCGCGTCGCGGACGTCCGTCTCGCGTCTCGCGCGCGTCGCGTCTCGCGCTTCGCGTCGCGGTGCGCGGCGCGCCGGCGTCACATCGCGTCGCATCGCGTCGTCCCGGTCGCCCCGCCGCCGCGGACCGCGACGCGAGACGCGATGGGCGCGTGCGTGCGCGCGGCGACGATCGATGACCTGCACGCGATGCAGCGATGCAACCTGCTGTGCCTGCCCGAAAACTATCAGCTCAAGTACTACCTGTACCACGCCCTGGCGTGGCCGGCGCTGCTGCAAGTCGCCGACTGCGACGGCGCGATCGTCGGGTACGTCCTGGCGAAGCTGGACGAGGAGTGCGAGAACGAGATACGAGGACACATCACGTCGCTGAGCGTGCTGCGGACGCATCGGAAATTAGGATTGGCGGCGACGCTCATGCGCGCGGCGCACGCGGCGCTGGAGGAGGTGTACGACGCCAAGGACGTGAGTCTGCACGTGCGGGTGAGCAACGAGGCGGCGCTGCATCTGTATCGGGACGTGCTGCGATACGAGCGCGTGGGAGTGGAGGAGAAGTACTACGCGGACGGCGAGGATGCGTATAACATGCGAAAGACGTTTCGGGAGGGCGAGGCGAGGGCGAAGGTCGACGGCGACGGCGACGTCGAGACGCTGCGAACGCGCGTCGAGCGCATGGGCGCGGGCGCGGGACAGAAATCGAAGAAGAAGGGAACGAAACGATAGTTAGCGAGATTGGCGTTGTAACCGCGATCGAACGTCCAGCGCGCGCGCGTTTTCGGTGACTCGCGCGCGTTCGCGGCGGCTCGCCTCGCGCGCTCGCCGCACTTCTCAGCGCGCTCGCGAGTCGCGTCGTCGAGAATCGCGCGCGCGTCATGTCTAGCGCGGCTTTCGAAGAGGTCGGGCTGTGCCCGGAGCTCATCGTCGCCGCCGATCGCGCGGGGTACGCGCTACCGACGCCCATTCAAAGCGAAGCCATTCCTCTGGCCCTGACCGGTGGGGACGTTCTCGCGAGCGCGGAAACCGGGAGCGGGAAGACGTTCGCGTTCGGTGCGCCGACGCTGCAGCTCGTGCACGAAGCGATCGATCGCGAGCGCGCGGATGCGCGCAGGAAAACGACGGAAAAGGCGCGAGACGTGGAAATTTTGGCCAACTCGGCGCGACGGCGCGGTTTGAGCGCGAACGCTCGAAGCGCGACGTGCGCGGTGGATTACGATGCGAACGTCGTGCAGAGCCGAGCGACGCAGAGTTGGGGGGGCGTGCGGGGAAGATTCGGCGTGGACCCGCGAACGGGGGCGGAACGCGCTTTAAAGGTGTGCTTTGAAGTCGAGGCGCGCGACGAAGGGTTGGCGCGATGCGGGTACTCGAGTCGGTTCGGCGCGCTGGACGGTCTCGGCGCGGACGCGCACTCGTACGGGTACGGGGGGACGGGGAAGAAATCGCACAACAAATCGTTTGAGGATTACGGGGAGAAGTTTGGTAAGGGCGATTGCGTGGGATGCTTGCTAGATTTAGAAAACGGCGTCGTGGCGTTTACGAAAAACGGCAAAGCGCTCGGCGAGGCGTTTCGATTGAGCGAACAGAGCGCGAAATGCGACGGGTTGTTCCCGGCGGTGTGCGTGAAAAACGCGGAGTGCGTCGTGCGCTTGGTGGAAAGTGAGTTCAAGTACCCGATGCCCGAAGGATACGTCGCGTTCGGATCGCTGCGAGGCTGCGACGCCGTGGACGGCGACGACGCCTCCGCCGGGGACACGCTCGAAGCAGGCGCGCGTAAGCCGCGCGCGCTGATTCTCGAACCCGCGCGCGATTTAGCCGAACAAACGCACGAGTTTTTCGTGAACTTTGCGTCGGAGTTTCGCGATCCCACGCTCGTGCCCGGGTTGTTCATCGGCGGCGTGAAGGAGGGACCGCAGCATCAGCAATTGCGCGACGGCGTGGACATCGTCACCGGAACGCCGATTCGCATCCTGGAGCTCGCCATGAACGGTAAGCTCGACCTCAGCGCGTGTCGTATCTTCGTCTTGGACGAGGCTGACCGCTTGCTCGACACCGGCAATCAGGCGCCGATTTTGAAGCTCTTCGAGCGCATGCCCAAGCACGCCGAGTCCTCGGCGCAGCGATTACAGGTGATGCTCTTTTCCGCCACGTTGCACTCGCCCGAGATTCGCAAACTCGCCGATTTTCTCACCGTCAACGCCACGTGGGTAGATTTGAAAGGTAAGGAGGCGGTGCCCGAGACGGTGCATCACGCCCTGGTGCTCGTGGACCCAGCAACGGAGGACGTCGAATCGCTCTCACCCGCGGCGCCGACGGATCGTCTGCACTCGCTCGCGACAAAGCTCGAGGGCGACGACGCCATGAGCGAGTCTATCAAGCGCTTGAAACCGCACATCGTGCGTAGAATCATAGATGCGCACGATATGGATCAGTGCTTGATCTTTTGTCGAACGAATTTCGATTGCGACAACTTGGAAAAGTTTCTCAACGAATGCGGCGGAGGGAAGAGATTCCGGGGGCCGTTGGTCGGCGGCGTCGAAGGAAAGTATTCGTGCTGTGTCCTCGGAGGTTCGCGCCACATGGATGAGCGGCGTCGAAACTTACAAGCGTTTAAAAATGGTGACGTGAGATTTCTGATATGCACCGATGTCGCCGCTCGAGGGCTCGACATTAAGAACCTGCCCTACGTCATCAACCTGACGTTGCCGGATCGCAGCGAGGACTACATCCATCGCATCGGCAGAGTAGGTCGGGCGGACACGATGGGTCTGGCGATTTCCATTGTCGCCTCAAGGAACGAGCGAGTGTGGTATTGCACGAAGAAAGGCTACAAGCCGTGGTTTGAGCCGAAACCTGAAGACGTCAAGCTCAAATCTGACGGCGGACACACGATTTGGTACGACGAACCCAAACTTTTGAAGGACATCGAAAAGCGTATCGGTGCGACTGTGACGCCACTAGGGCCGAATTACGCGCTACCGGAAGTATTTGGGATGCACGGTGGCAAAGACGCGTACGGAAAGGCTCGCGATGAGAAACCAAACGAAGAGTTGAACGCGCACTTGGAGGCGTACGCGCCGAACGTTCGCGCGTTGGCGGTTTTGGAGACGAAAGTGCAGAGCTCGTTCTGGGATCTCAAGCGCAAGTTCGCGACGCACGTAGAATAGATGTATCGTCTGTGTTTTCAGAATCCTTCACGCGCGCGTTCAGCGCGTAGATGTAGATGTAGAATTGTTATAGCAAAATTGTCCTCGAGAGACGAGGCAGAACTAATGAAACTCGTTGTATGAGCTCAGGTCTAATCGATTGACACGGCCGAAGCCATCCCCATTCCGCTGCCGATGCACATGCTGACGACACCGGTCTTCGCGCCACGTCGGTGCATCTCGTGAATCAGTGTCGCGAGACATCTCGCGCCTGTAGCGCCGAGCGGATGGCCTAACGCGATGGCGCCTCCGTTAACGTTGACTTTTTCAGAATCGAGCCCTAACTTTTCGACGCAATACGTCGCCTGCGACGCGAAGGCTTCATTTATCTCGTACAGGTCGACGTCATCGACAGTCATGTTCGCCGCACTCAGCGCCGCGGGAATCGCGATCGCGGGACCGATGCCCATGAGGGCTGGGTCACAGCCGACGGCGGCCCACGAGCGCCAAGTCGCCAAAATCGGCAAGCCGCGCGCCTCTGCGTACGATCTTCGCGCCAGAACGACGGCGGCGGCACCATCGGAAACTTGCGATGCGTTGCCCGGCGTCGTGCTGCCGCCTTTCTTGAACACAGCCGGGAGTTTTGCGAGCGATTGAACCGTTGTGCCCTCTCTGATACCGTCGTCCTCCGACACGATGACGTTCGCGCCGCCGCCGGCGCCGGTTTTGGGATCCGGAGCGGTTTTCGTGTGAATAGGCACGATTTCAGCCTTGAATCTGCCGCTCGCGCGCGCGTTTGCCGCGCGCGCGTGGGATCGCGCCGCCATCGTATCCTGCGCCTCGCGCGTGATCCCCCACTTCTCCGCCACGTTTTCGCTCGTGATGCCCATGGGAATCAAGCAGTTTTGCGCGTCGCTCGACGACGCGATTCGCGGATTAATCCCGCCTTCCCACTTCATCGGATTTGCCGTCATCGTCTCCACTCCCGCACCGATTCCCATATCGTAGTACCCAGCCTTGATTCCCGCCGCGATGTCCGCGCACGCCTGCAACCCCGACGAGCACTGTCGATTCGTCGTTCGCACCGGCACCTCCTTCGGAAACCCCGCGAGAAACATTCCTATCCTGCACTCGTTAGCCCTTTGACTCGACGCTCCCAGCACCGATCCGACGACGATGTCCCCGACATCGTTCACATCAATTTTCCCTCGCGCCACGCTCGCTTGCAGCACCGCGGCGATCAAGTCATCCGCCGGCGTCGCCGCCAATCCGCCTCGCTTCGCTCGCGTGATGGGCGTTCTGCACGCGCTCACGATGACGACGTCATCCGGCGATTTGGCGAATCCCTGTGCGTCGATGCGCGTCGTCAGTCGAGCGTCCCGCGGCCGTCGCGCGCATTCATTCATTCATTCATTCATTCATTCACGCGTTCGCCGCCGTAACGACTTTTCGCGACATCTTTCGCGACGACGCGACGACGCGACGCACCGATGCGGCGCCGCGATACGACCCGAACGAGTTCGTCGCGGACGCGTTCGCGCCGACGTGGGCGGCGATGGATTTCACGCGACGGTTCGCGGCATCGACGCTCATGATCAGGATGACGAAATTTCGATCGCGCGAGGGCGAGAGTGCCGACGGGACGGGTCGGACGCGCGGGGACGACGACGACGACGACGACGCGCGAACCCGGCGCGTTCGAACGTGGCGCGTGAAATACCGATGGTGTGATTATTTAAACACGAGTGAGATCGACGTCGGATCACGCGTCGATGTTTAAGACGCACGCGACGCCGCGTAAGATCCACGCGCTCGCGTGCTCGCTCGAGGCCAAGTCGGCTTGGAAGACGAGACCGCGACCCATGGCGTCGCGACGACTTTGAGTGAAGTACACGGGCGCTTTGAAAGCGTTCGTTGTCGATGAGGAGGAGGAAGAAGAGGGCATCGTGGTGCGTTCTATCGGGACGAGACGCAGGATGGGGAGCTCGCGCGCCAAGCCGCGGTCGTTTGGATGCGCCAGGACGCGGCGTTCGGCGTCCCAAATCGCGCCTTCGAGAAATAAACCCGAGATGTAACAGCCTATCTCGGGTTTGGCGTCGATTTCATCCGCGGAAACGTACGGGGTGACTTCCGTATACATCGTGCTCGCGTCTAAAGGCCAACCACGAGAGCGACACGCGGTTTGAATGAGTGCCGCGATGTACGTTTCCGGGCAGTGTAAACCGCTGAGCCAGATGACTTTTGGTTCGCCGTCGACGGCCCACGACTTGTACTGCTTCTCCCGCGTCTTGTACCACGTCATCCAAGATTGTACGTCTTTGTCTGTCGGTGGCGCGACACTTTTCCACTCCTCCGGTAAGCGCCCGCGCGAGAGTGAATCCGCGACGGCGTCGAGTTCTCGCGACATGCCGATTTCCCCACTCAGCGCCTTGACGAGCTCTCGCAACGAGTGTCGAAGCACCAGCTTTAACGCGTTGTGACGCTCAATCTCCTGGAAGAGTACCACGGTCGTCGGCGATGGAACTTCATCTCCGCGCTGACGCTGGAGTTTTATCAAGTCAAACTCGAAATCTTCGTTCGTGACGACGTTTAAGATTTCGTTGACGATGGCGAGCAAGGCGCCGTTTCCATCGCTCGAGCCAGCGCTCTCGTCGTTCGACGAAGCCGAAATGGAGAGTTTACTCTGGAGCGATAAGACGTTAGACCATAACGCTTTCGCTGCTCGTGTAGAGTGTGCGACGTCTGCGTTGGCGTGAAGCCCGAGTACTTCAGGTGTCTGCGCGTCTGGAAGTTCATCGATGACGCGCGATTGCTCGTCGTACGAAGATTCCGGCGGCGGCAACTCATAACGAACTCGAGCTTCTTCGTCGGCGTAAAACATGAACTTGTGAAAGCCATCAAATAAGAAATCGCCAAAGTACTCGTCCAGATACGCGCTCAAGATACGTCGATCGTAATGATCGCTCACGCGTCCACCGTACATGGCCTCACCTATGAGATATTTCAACGCCGCCCACGGAATCATTCTCGAGCCGCCGCCGCCGGTGTTCACGGCGGCAACTTTGTTACAATAAGTCTTGATCAAACTGAACGAAATTCGAAAATCGGTTTCGTTGAAATCATACGCAACGTTCCATCCGAGCTTACCGTACTTTCGTCGCTCTTGCACGGCAGCGTGGAAGAAGGCCAGCACGTACGCTAAAGATCTAAAGAAAGGGTTCGCGCAACTCCCCAAGACGTCTTCGGACAATCTCGCGTACGACGCCTTCATGTTCATCTTGAGCCCGTCGGGGGGTTCTGTGACAACTTTGAGACTTTTTTGCAGAATACCGATCGGGAACGTTTTGATCGGGTCGGTGGTGAGCCACAAACGGAAGTCTTTGTGCGGGTTCGCCAATCCGTCGACGACTTTTTCGAGCGCCGGCAGCCATTTGGGGAGAAGATGACAGTTTTGCAACATGAGCCACAAACCTCGCGAGGCGCACGTAAGAATAAGTTCCTCGGCTTTAGGTCCCATGCCTTGCCCAAGGGCCATGAACTTCAGTTTGCCTCCTGCCTTGAATCCCATCGTTTCTCCCAACGCAAAAATATCAAACGCCGGATCTGCGCCAGGGGAGAGAATGAACACCACAGGTGTCTGCGCGGAAGACAATTTAAATATGCTTTCGTAGTCTGAAATCGGAGGCGTTACGTATCTTGAACCCATGGTTTCAGTGATGTAGTTCGACACCGCCACCGTGACTCGATCTAATCGAGCGCAACGCAACAAGCATAGGCGCTCAAAACTGGACAGCGACGCCGAGTAACCATCTGGAAGCGCTACGGATTCGGGTTTTTCGCAGTCGTACCATGCGCGCCACGCATCGGCGTTGGACGTGATTCGATCGACGATTCCGTTTAGTGTTGCGCACTTGTCGTCATTAGCCGCGATGTGCTCGTCTAAATGCATTAAATCTTGCCAACCACGTTCGGACCACCATGGAAGCGGTTGCGAATCCCCGGAGGCGGCGTCAAGCGTGACGTTGCCCTTGAGGAAGAATCGTAGGAGGTTGCCATTCAATCGTCCATCACCGTCTTCGATTCTCGTAGTCATTTGAAACGAAAGCGCGAGTTTATCGCGCTTGAACAAACCGAGACATGCAAATTTGTACACGTCGTACGTCAACCTATCCACAAGATCACTCAAGCGCTCGTCCAGTTGATCGCGCACGGGCGTGACATGAAGCGTGTTGCAGAACACATCCAAAAAGCTCGAAAGTGAGTACTCGTACATCGCGTTGAGATTAGAGAGCGCTGAAATGACGAAGAAGAGTATCGCGCCGCGCTTTGCTACGGGAGAGTAGCACGACTGTGCCTTGTTTAACTCTTTCGCCGAACGCGCCGCCGCCACGAGCTTTTCAGAAATCTCTGTAGACTTTGTCTTCGCGCTCTCGAGTGTTTCGATGAGCTCCACGTTATCAACGATTTCACCCTGTGCGGTGGACAACTCATAAAGCAACGTGTCTTCGAGTTTCTTCAACAGTGCTCGATTCGCGACGGTTTCCTTGACGAGTTTTTCTCGCTCTGTTTCAAGATCTGGGCGCTCTTGCTTCACCGTGACATTCAAAAGTTGCTCTTGGAGCCCGAGCTCAGTGACAGAGTAGTTGATTATAATCGTTTTACCCGTCACATCTGGATCGTAATGGGGATTTGGAAGTTTCGTCGTCATGTACAGGCGGAAGTTGTCGTCCCACTCAACTTCAGAATCGCCAAGCTTGATCATCTTCGCTCCGTTTGGAGCGTAGTAGAAACTCTTCTTCAGCACCGGGTCCAAAACGGGATCAATGTACTCGCCCACGTTTTCTATCAAGAATGGTAAACCATATTCAATGGCGAGCTCGAGTTGTTTCAAAAAGTCTGCGTCGGTCTGACGTTTAATCTTACCTTCGAGCTGCGCGCCCTCGCGAGATTTGATCCACTTTACCGCTTGCATCTGCGGATCGATACACAGCGGGAATCGCTCGGCGCGCATGGTGAGCATACCGTTTTGTACGCTAAGCTCATCACCTGGCAACCCTTCGGCGAGCCAAGAATTCATTTCGTTGTCATCTGTGAGTAACGCTTGGAGTCTGAATGGTTGACTCAACGGTATGCCGAGCTCCAGCAAATTCTTCTCAAGATGATCGTGAACGAATTGTTTACGAAACTCGTACGTAAACGTTCCAGCGTACGACAAGAACGCGGAAGTGATCAAACAATCGCCAACAAGTCGCTCTTTACGGGAATTCAGTTCTTGCATCTCATTCGTCCATCTGACCTTTTCGCTCGACAGTCCCGAGATGAGTCGTTCGGCGGCGGCGAGACGGTTCGCCATTAGCTCGGCACTTTCCTTCAAGTCTTGCTGACGCGCGCTCTTCTCTTCGAACTGCGTGCTGAGTTGCTTTAGCTCGATCTGTAAGCTCTTTAACTCAGCCTTCGTTTCAACCAATTCGCGTTCTTTAATCTTCAACGTCTTCTCCGCGTTTGCGACGGCGGCGCGCTTTGGATTCACCATGCGAGCAACTTTGTTGTAATTAATCATAGCAAACACCCATTTCAGCAGACCGGCACCAGCAGTCGAAATCTTCATCACTTCATCGGGCTTGAATTTTGAGTCTTTTGTGTACTCGCGAATGGCTTTCATCTGTTTTTCTTTGATGCCATCCTTGTCAAACTCGACGAGAGATCTTAAGAAATTTGTATCTGCCATCATGCCTTTCGCTCCAGACCACGAGACGTTCGGCAGTCCTTTGAGAATCATCACACATTCACATACTCGCTGAACCGCGATGTTTGGCTTAGAAAACGATCGGATTTCGGTAATCTCGTCCTTTTTCAGATTATTCAACGCCGCGGCGGCTTCTTCGAGAGCAGGGATTGCCGCCTCTAAGTCTGCCTCAGCTTCCGTCTTTTCCTTCGCGATACGCGCTGAATCATTGATGAGATCTTCTTCTTTACTCGTTGCGTTAGCTGCTTTAGTTTCGACTTCCGCCGTGCGCTTCGTGATGCGATCTAGTAAAGCATCACACTCCTTCGCTTGCTGCGTGACGACGATTTGCGCGTCGTTGAGCTTCGTCCGCATTGCGTCCACTTCGGTGCTCGCCTGTATTAATTTGTCGAGACCACCACGCAAACGTTTGATTGAAGTTTCAATTGACGCGCGCTGCGTCTTAAGCATTGCTTCATAGGCGGCGATAAAGTCCAAATAATGCTTCGGAGTGACGTAGTTGTGTCTCTTCAGCTGTGATTTGAACTTTTCGTTGAGAGCAATCGCCGAGCAGTGCGTGTGCACGACGTGCACGTTAATCTTCTCCGCGAACTGTTCTGGCAAATCTACGTTTATGAGTAATGAAGTGCTTACTTCGAGCAATGCTTCTTTCGGCCATTCTGTGAACCAGTCGATAACAGTGTTGTTCACCAATCCGGGGAAGTTTCTGCAACGGTGACGCAACGTATCGCCGACGGGAGACATGGCGAGGACGATGTGCAAGTTCTTTCGGCAACGCGAAATAAAGTATCGCCAACCTTCATCGCGCGTGACAGAAATTTTATTCGCGTGCAAATCGTCACGAATCGCATTCACCAAAGCGTCCTTCTCTTCATCGGCGAACAACGCGGGAACCGTACCCGTGGTGAGCATGTTGTTGATTAACTCCAAAAATCCTTCCTCAACGACGTGGTTGTCGGTGAAAAGAAACATCGTGGGATGATTTTGCACCCCAAGTACGTTGTATAGCTTTTTCAAGTCCTCCCTGAACGATTCATCGTTGTAGCCACGCGTCAGCGTGATCTCAAACACTTCACAACCCGCCATATCAGCGGCGAGATGCGCGAGCGATTGTTTGCCGCTTCCGCCGACGCCGACGAGAAGCGCATGTCCATTTTCTGTTCGAAGTACGCGATGAATACGCGTGATATGCTCTAGCGCATGATCAAACAAGACTAGTTTAGTCGGTGCTGAGCCATCGCTGAGTTTGGCGTTACGACGATTGATGAGGTCCTCGAACCAAGGTTTGATGGTGGCGTAATCGCCAACGTCGGCGTACGAGCGTAGTCGACTAGAAGGATCGACTTCATCTGACGATCCACTTCCATCGATTTGTTTTAGTGGACTGTAGTCGGCGAATAAAATCGGGTTGGATGTGATCGGCGAAGTGTCATCAGTACACCCATGGCGAATAAGTGACGATACTTTTCCCAGTACGAAGTCGCGATCTTTGTCCGCAATCAACCTATCGTGAAACACGCGAATCGATTCGTTTCGCCACAGGCGCAAGAAATCTGGGGTGTTTCGAACTTTTGCTGACGTCGCTTTCGACATGCCCTCGAACAAGCGACTTAAGTCGCGAAGGTTAAAGATGTAATGAAATCGGCTCGGCGTCGGCAAAAGTTTGGAGACGACGCTCTTATATAAATCCAAAGTCATATCTACGACGAGTTCGTGCGTCCCGGGCTTGAGAGCCAGCGTTTTTGACGTATTCGTTATGATTGAACCATAAATTACCTTAAGATTGGTCTCATCCGGGGTCTGCATTTCGAATACTTGGAACATTGAAACAAAGCGTGGGTCCACAACGCTTCGTGCGCCGCCGGGATGCCCCATGGCTGCGATGTACTGAATATCCTTCATCTGCAGCCAATTCAAATCACGTCCGCGGTCGTACGTGCCTCCACGGCCAATCATGAGTTTTAGCAACGCGATTGGTTGTTGCGTACCGTACTTATCGACGGCAGGCATGTTCAAATCGTCCACGAAGCACAATAAACGCTTGCCGACGGGTGGACCCACCGTGTCCTTCGTGCGCTTGTCCAGCACATCCATGAGCGAGCTATGCACATCATTTGCGGTCGTACGAGAACTGAAATTCATCGTCACCGTGTTCGTCTTTCCATCTTGCAATCTCTTTTGTAAATAGTTCTTCACGACAACAGTTTTACTTGTTCCGCTATCGCCGGTGAGAAGCGTATGCGCGTCACAAGAGCACATGAGGTCGATTAACCAGTTTGTGCGAACCGTGTGCGCGGTTGAAACCAAGAGCGACGAAAATGGAGTGTTTGGTGGCACCTCGAGTGGAGTGGTGAGACTTTTCCATTCGTACCACGTGTTACGAGTGATATCAAAGCCATAATCATACAACGTCGCGCCCGCCGGCAAAACGTTGCCGAAATTGGCGAGTCGCCTAACGAAGTCATCGAATCTCGCACGATCAGAGTTTCCAGACGTTTCAACGATAGTCGCACCGAATGACCACACTAAGCAGAAGATAAAAGCCGATTCGATCGCCCGAACGTAGTCATCATCCTGGCTCGTCTCCACGTCGCTGGTGGAGTCATCGAGAGCTTCCAAAAAGCTTTGCATCAAAATGGTGAACTGTTTTACCACAGATATCACCGGTCGATCGATCGACGTTCGCACGATTGAAATCATTCGCCCGTCAAGTTCTGTGCCGTCGTAGCAAAATGCCGTCATTCTATCCATGTACTTGTCAAACATACGCAATAACGTTTCGCGGTGCTTGGCGCCGACACCTTCGGACCAAGTCTTGAGGAACGGTTTGAAGCCGAGATTCTTGGGGTCTACGTACACCATTCCGCAACGACTTACAGTGGCTGGAGAAGCATACTTTAAGTCGGCCACCTCAAACAAAAGCTTGCAATGGTCTTGAAGACGAATCCGCTCACCGTTTGGCAACGTCAGTAGGCGATTATCGTCCATTACGCTATTCATATTTTCGACCCAAACTGCGTCGACATCGCCATCAAATACTATATACTTGAAGTCGTTCTCACGTCCAATAGCCATCGGTTTGTTGCACTCGCGAAAAATATTCGAAAGAAGACCATCAGTCCAATCTCGCGTATCCGGATCCAATTCGCCATAGAGTTCGGCCACCGTTTGCGCTTTTGGATTTAGAGTGTACAACTTCGTATTTCGACCCATCGTAGTTTGCGCGCGAGCGATTGTTTCAAGCATGACAGACTTACCTCCACCAGTCTCGCCGACTAACATCGTCGTATGCCTCGTCAACATAGTCTCATACAACTGAATAATTTTGTCCACTTGCTCGCCCGGGCGCGTCAACACTTGATAGCCATGCTTGGCCAAGTCTTGTTCAATGACATCGTTGAGAGTAGGATATCGAACACGCGGGCAGTCTAGTCCAGGGAATAAATCGGCGATCAGACCCAAAAAGAGTGGGACATCGTCGAATACAAACTTTGGCAGATTCATATCCCTCAACGCTCGCATGAGAACTACCTCTTCGGCGAGCTCGGGCGCATCGCGCTTCAGCGCGCCAGCCATGACGAGCACCGATTTAAGCGCGCGTAAACCGAAATCATAATGCGATCTTTTGCTAAGTTGCTCTTTAGCCAGGCGGTACAGTATCGTCATCTTCTTCGCGAGAGCTTTCGCCGCGTTGAAACCTTCGCTAAAGAGCATAATTTCACAAATTTGCTCCAAATCCGGCACAATCATAGTAACGGGGCGGAACAGAGCCTTCAAGTTATCCGGAAGTTCGGTTCTACCCGCATACCCAGGATTCATAGTGATGAAAATACCGGTGCGTGCGTCGCAATTGATTTCTTTTCCTTCAAACTGGAATCGTGACAAATTGTGCTTCAACGCTTCTTGAATCTGCTTAATTTGCGATGAGACGACGGACAGCACCTCAGCCTCAATGCGATTGAACTCATCGAAGCATCCCCACGCGCCGCACTGCACAAGACCACTAAAAATGGCCCCCATAGCTTTGTAGTCTAATCCTTCACCACAATTGAACACGACGCAAAGCAAAGCCATGGACTTTGCCAAATCCTTTGTGGTCTCCGTCTTTCCTGTGCCCGCGGGCCCGCTCGGGGCACCGCCGAGTCTATACGTCAGCGCCGTAGTGAGCGTGATATAGCAGCGGTCAGTTAGACCAGTGATTACGAGACGCCCATTCAAACCCATGTACTCGTAACCATATCTGAATTCACCACTGCACTGATTGATGACGATGTCGTCGCGTGCCTTGTCCCACTTGAAACGAAGTTGCGACTCCCACGCAAAATCTGACTCATCTAAAACAGAATCTCTAACGAAAGAGTCGATGATGTCTCGCGCGTGGACGTCAATGATGATCAACGTATTCACTTTTTTTCGTTCGCACGAGCTAAGCTCGCCTCGAACCATTTTCGTGAGAACCTCGAGTTGCGACGAGAGCTTGTCGCTGTAATTCCGCATGGCGAGTTTATCGCCCGAGCGAATCGATTTGAATACGTTTTGCACTTCCCAGGTCCACCAAATTTGCGACCCCACAAGGGTGATCATTCCAAGCTGTTCTTTTATCCATTCTTCACGATCGCACGTCATGTATCGCGCGACTCCATACTTGCACAACGCGCGTAAGGTTGCCCGCATCTCTTCTTCGACGGCAGACATCCAATCCTCAACAGGGCCTTGAATTTTTACGGGCGACTTGAACTTGAACGATTCCCCCTCTGCGGACGTAATCCCGACTACGCACGCTTTATCAGACGTAAACGTCAGCTTTGCACAGTTGTCAAACAGCTTCAACATGTGCTCCTGAATTAGTGTCGGATCGGCAGCACCTAAAATTGAAAGCAGCTCCTCGTCGGAGATGAAGAAGAAGCGCGGAAACGCGTCCCGCTTTGTGTCTAAATATTGACTCAAACTCTTTTGACATATCTCCAGCTCCTCGCGAAGGTTCTTCAGCGTTTCTAAGCGCCCTTCGGATTTGCACATGTCTAAAACGAATTTAGTCTTCACAGTTTCCGCCATGAGTTTGCGTATTTCAGTATCGATGTTGTCAAAACGATCAGCTTCCTCAGGAAGCTGCGTGCGTATGTCGTCTGAGCCACCAAAAATGCTGAGTAAGTACATCCAACGTTGCTGCGTGTCGATCCACACCTGTAGAACATTGGCCACTAATGCGAGCGTTCCTTCCCACTCGCGCACGCTTTCGATGAGCGGATCAGCATACCGACTTGCCGACATACTCTGCAAAGTTAATCCCGTGTCTTCGAGCGCGAGCGTAATTTCTTCCACGGCGCAAAGCACGTACGTGGGCTGCGCGTGCTTCTTGCTTTTGCCTTTGGAGTAAGGTCTAAGATCAAAGCGCATTTCTCGCCATGATCGATCGATCGCGATTAAGTCGTTTTCAATTTTTAGCTCCTTCTCTGCCGCCGCTGTAATGTCCATGATTTTTTGCGCGTGCGCGTGAAGTTTCATCTCACTCAAGTGTCGCATCGAGAGCTGCGCGCTCTTTACGGTTTCGTCGTCAAAATCAACAGTCTGAAACACAGACTTCCAGTGACGAGGTCGAATTGCATCAACTTTCAAGCTTTCGATGAGGTTCAAATCAGTTTCGATGTCGTCAATTTCTTCCCGGACAGCCGCAAAGAGGCGATGCGAATGAAGACTCTTCGGAAGCGTCGAGAGCTGCGTTCGACCAAAAGCCACGACAGAGGCGTACACGTTCGCGACGACCAACTCTGGAACGAGCGTTTCGTAAAATTGTCGCAACTGACCTCGATACGCTCGTTGACATTCGTATATCTTTGCCATGGAATCCAAATCAGTTTTTGCTTGCTCAAGCGATTCAAACGAGCATTGATCGACGCCAAAGACGCGCTCACTGTCTCTAATATCGGCCAATGCATCCAATCTACCGAGAATTTCTTCTTTAAACGTCTCAAAACTTTCGAAGCCGGCGTCTAAATTTAGCAAAAGATCGGCGCACGTCGGGCCTTCAGCCTTGAGCCTGTTCGCGAAGCCATCACATTCCTCCTGAAATAGGCGCGCCGTTCTTTTCAGTTCCGTCTTGAAGTCTGAAATCTTCAACGTCATGCCTTCGTAAACACGTTCGGCGCGCGCGCGGAGCTTTTCAAAAGATGGAATCGTCGCCGATGCGCGCTCAAGATCAGAGGGATCGTGTTCTATCCTGTATTTCATTCTCACGGCAAATCGATCGTTCACTCCACTTGCCGTCACTTCGGTCGCGGTGTTTTCGCGCACATCTCTGACCGTCTTTACCAGATTCTTCATGGTGAGGAAATCACGTGCGTCGACTGAAAATGTATTCTCGCATGCCGCCATGTGCTCGTAAAGGTCATTCAGGAGTTTGACGTCAGCATGATACGTCGCGGCACCGATGTCTTTGATCCACTGAGCGCTCTTGTTCTTAATGAGGGTGGTCAATTTGTCGGCTCGCACCCGCACAGCGCCGATGTCCACGCTCGCGTCCTCATCCATGGCTTTCATGACGTCCTCGTATCTAAGTAAAGCGCGTTGAAGACTCAATGCGTTCATATTTTCCGTATGTTTTTCGATCACGAGATCTTTGTCGTCTTTCCACACGGCTTGATATCGCTTCCACACTTCCATCTGGCGGCGGATTTCACCCGCAAAGAGATGTGAGACGTTGCTCAAAGAGCTCATCGCGTCGCACACGCGTTCGTTCGCTGAAACCTCATTCCCAAAGTTGAACGCATGAGTCACCGTGTTTGATGCGTCATCGTCGAGTTCTATGGCAAGTAAAGTGGAGAGGCTCAAATCTGAGCTCGAAGTTGCTCGCCGCGTGGGCATCCCCACACAAGTGCCGTCCATCCATCGGCCGAGCACTGAGGCGGCATTTGCAATGGATTTCGCCGCGTATGCAATGGATCGAATGAGCTCTTTCAACGGCGGTTCGCACACGATTTCTCCCGCTCGCAGAGTTATGTTTAGTTTAAACAGAGTGATGTTCGAAGGGAGCGACTTGTCAAAATACTCCCTTAATCGAAGAATGTTCCGCTCCGCAGCGAGAACGAGAGCGTCGTAAATCTCGCTCTCCCAATAGGCATAGTATTCCCTCAAATGCACAACCTTCCCGGTGCGTGTGCCGAAAACGATTTCTTCGACACAAAGCAAAAGATTCATGATGTTGACGTATTCCTCTCGCACTACCGAAGCCGTTTTGCTGCATTGCGCGGCGAGTTGAGCGAACAGTTCGCCGCTTTCGCGCTCAACGCCGGATTTTGACAGTGCTTCACAATCGACGAATGATGAGACCGAGATCTTTTTCACTGACCGCTCTAGATCGCCAGCGTGCGTTCGCACGCCATCTATAACAGTTGTAAAGTCCTTAAGTTCCGTTGTGTACGCCGCGACAAAGTCAGGAATACCCAAAGAGTTCCAATTATACGTCTTCAGTCCTCGATGAAGAGACGCGCTATTCAGTACCGCCACGCGCGTGCGGAAGAGTTGACGCTCCAGTGGTGACAGTGAATCGAGTACGTCGCGACGATGAGCGAGCATTTTACTAAGCGTGCATCTATAAGCGCTGTATTTTTCGCTTTGCAATGCCACGCCACGCGCCTCTGCTGGGATGTCGAAGCCAAGTCGTTCCAGATTTCGAGTCTCCTTGATTAGGCTTGTGAGCGCTGGGTGGAAATTCATAATCACGTCGTCCCCACTCTCATTCTTCGATAATATAGGTTGCATAAGGCATGATGTCAAAGTAGAGTCTATTTCTTCTTTCCAAGTTAACACGCGCTGCTTCTCGTAGTTCATGATAAGTTTTGCCAAGGCTAAAAACTTTGCGTTCACCTCTTGCGCCGCCGGCGTGTCGCGAATACCTCGTTGATCCTCGACGCACGCGTTGAACGATTTCATGGTAACTCGCAGCTTGTAAAACAGTGATCTTACCCAATGAATCGATCCACTTACGGTTGGTTGGTCGCGATTGAGCGGTGGTGAGCGGCGGTGACTGTTGAAGATGTGCCGGGTCGAATCGATCTCGCGAGAAAATTGCTCAAGGACGTCTTGCATCTTGCCAAGAATTTGACTGTTTAGTGTCATACGCGTCGATCCAGACAGTACTTCGTCGTCGTCCGCGTGCATTGTACTTTTCAGCTCTTGAACGAGCGCGAACGCTCCCGCACTACTGCGCAACCTCTTGAAGCATGCGTCGATGAAGTTACACAGCGCGCGTTCGATGCGCGTCTTTTCCATCACGAAAGACTTGTGCATCGCCTTCCAACTCGCTGCGTTCGCCGAGTCGAAGATGTCTAGCTGCGACATTTCAATTGTAAGGCAAAGCGCATCCACTCGCGCAGAGATTTCGTCCACGCCGTCGGCATCGAGAGTCACTGCTTTGAGACGCGGACTGAGAAACGTGCGGAAATCACTCACTACGATAACCATTTCGCTGAATTCCGCACAAACGTCCGCAACGTAATCCGACTTCATGAACAAGCGTTCGCGATCAAACTCCCACCTTGAATCCCTATTTGAACGTTCGATTTCTTCTCGCGCGTTCAAATACTCGCTCTTCCAAGATTCCATAATCGACTTTGAGAGTTGTACGTCGCGCAACGTGGCGTGCGCCCCAAGTCCGCTCGACGCTTGGGCAAACAGTTCCTGGTAGTTTACCGATTCGCGAACACGATGAATGAGCGCATCTGACAGGCGTTCTAATAGGGAACCCATTCGAGAGTCGTCACTGTAGTGGTGCGAAATTACCCAAACCATTCGAAGTGCGCGAAGCGTCGGCGCGATGGCGCGGAGCACGTCCGGCAACAGCGCCTCACTCAACACTTTGAAATGACTCTCGAGCGTGGACAAAAACTTGATGTTGTCAGCACTCACGCTGTGTAAGTGTGTGATTTCTCCCAAGAGCGTTTTAAACGCCGACGCGACGTTGCGCACGCGAGACGAAAATTCATCGACAGAAGCAGTGTGCTTCGCCGCAAATCGTTCCAGCACGTCCAACACAATGTCCATGCTCGGATCGGAGAGCTGCGTCACCAAACCTGACAAGTCGTTATGTCGCGCGCGCCACAGACGAATCTCCACTAGCGGTCCTTCGTTTGCCCCTGCACATTCTTCCGTGATCACGCTTTCGCTTTCGTTCCTCGTCTTCGCCGCCGACATCACCGCGCACCACTCAACCGCCGCAGCTTCGAGCTGACGCACGAAAGCCTCGTCTTCACACGCCTTGGCGGGATCGATGTCGCAGAGTGCACGACCCGACGCCCCGCCCGCCTTGACGACGCTTTTCAGTGACGCCTCTGGACTCTGAACTGGGGCGTTTACGCCTTGAATCCCATCCAAAAACTCCCGCACATGCTTCGCAAAGGATTGACTCTCCGTCGACGCACTCGACTCGAACGCGGATACGAATGAGCACTGTAAAGTCGCGTGAAGCTCGTCCATCGACGCCCCGTGCGGAAGGAAGCCGTACATCGCACTCCGCAAATCATCGAGTCCGATCGAATTTTCGTCGTTCACGCAGTCCGGACGCACGATGAACAACACAGGCTGTTTTGGATCGCACTCGCCGTCCGCGACGAGCTCGAGCCGAGGTCGCCGAGGCGAGTCTTCCCGCGCGCCTCCATCACTCTTGACGACGCCGGCGTTCGTCGAGTCCGCGAGCGCGTGCGAAGTGATGGAGGACAACGTGAGTCCATTCATCGTCTTCGCCCTCGCTTTCACCGTCGAAGTCGCGCGAAGCCGCAGCACGAGCACGTCCTCGCGTCCGCAATCGAGAAAGTCCAAGGTCTTTGCGCGCGAACCGTCACCGAACCCCACGACGTGTTCGTCGATGTCGGCGTCGACGCACGACGATGCGAGACGAAGTATAAAGGCGACGCGCGCATCTGGTTCCTCGGCGCCATCCTCGCCGTCGTCTGCGCACGTCATTCCGCGTCGAAGAATGCGCGACGACGCACGCAAAGACCTTGGACTTTGCTTTGACTGAGAAAAAGACGATTCGGCTAAAAATAAAACACGCACTGCATTCAGCGACGTGCGGCGCGCGGAAGATGATTGAAGAATTGGAAGCGTACGCGAAGGAGAGCAAAGTGGATGATTTATTCCGGGATATGATGACTGGGTGTTTCAAGAAACGACCGAGCGCGCCGGTGACGTACATCTTGGAGTACCTCGCGAGCGAGTACCCAGAGGAGAGTTTGACGCACGCGCGCGCGTTCGTAGACTTGAAGGATGGGATCACGAGCGCGAACGTGGCGGTGGACGAAGACGAAGACGGCGCGCACGATGTTGTCGTTGAAGATATCGATGAAAAACATGAGATCGTCGAGGCGCCGCTGACGTCACCCAAGGACGTCCCCGCGAAGGCGACCGACGTCGCCGCGGAGGCGATCGAGGACGTGGCCGTTGAGGGCGAGATATTACCGGACGAAGCACAACATCTCATGGCGCCAGAGGAGGGCGCACACGTCGACGTCGTCGTCGATAAGCCCGATGAGCGCGTCGAGGAGTGCGAAAGTGTCGCCGAAGAGCCCGTCGACGCGGACGCAGGTGAGGAAGAGCAAAAAGAAGAACCACCCGTCGTGACGCCCGCGAGTGAGGAAGCTGTCGAATCGATTACGAATGCGGAGAACGTGGAGGATGCACCAAACTAAACTAAAGCTCTAATGCTATCTAAAACGCGTTTCACCGCGCGTTTGTCGCTCAAGACCGTCAACGCGGGTCTGTACCGTTTTAATAAGTTCAACTCGTCCTTGCTCAAGTCGCCGATTTCCTCGCCCCCGGCTCGATGTTCATCGCGATCAAACTCACTCAAAATTCGTCGAGCGACTGCGTCGCGATCGTCGTCGACGTTGATCCATGCGTAGCGCGATTCGCCGCGAAACCACGTGAATTGACGTTTCGCGTACGCGCGATTGAGCATCTGAATATCATTCACCAGCTCCAATAACGACGCGTCGTCGACTTTGATCTCCTTCGCCCGAGCCTTTGCCAAGTACTCCATCGCCTGCCGGTAACCGATGGACCGCGCCGGGACGTTTTCTCCCGGCGCGATTCCAGCATTCAATAACCACGCGGCTTCGTCCATGATTCCATCTACAAACATACCCTCCACGCGAGCGTCAATTTTTCGATACAGCTCGACGCGCGGCGAAGATAAAAAGAAACATCTAAAATCAAACCGCGCCTCAGGATTCTCGCGCGCGAACGCCTTGACGCTTTGCCCGCTCGTGCGCACGATTTCGTACGCTCGCGTCAATCGATACCAATCGTTTTCGCTCAGCGTCTTCCCCGTCTCCGCATCTCCCGCGCGCGTCAACAACTCCACGGCTTCGCGCCACCCCCCCCGCGCTCTCGCCTCGCCCACGGCGCGTTCCGCCGCCTCTCGCGTCTCTGGCGTCGACCCCGGCGCGCTAGGTTTCCCATCCGTCAACCACTTCAAATACATCCCCGCACCGCCCACGACGACCGCATCGCGCCCTCGTCGATGTATATCGTCGATCACGTTTACGGCTTCGTCGTAATACGCGTTCGCGTCGTACTCTCCACTCCCGTCTCTCGCGCGCGGATCCAGCGCGCTCAGCATGTGATGCGCGCACGCTTCGAGCTCCCGCGCGCCCACTTTCCCCGACCCGACGTCTAATCCGCGATATATTTGCACCGAATCGCACGACACGATTTCAACCTCGCGCGCGTCTCGTCGCTCTCGTCGCGCGCGCGCCATGGCGATCGCGACCGCGCTCTTCCCGATCGCCGTCGGTCCCGTGACGACGAGCACCTTAGCGCGCCGCGTCGCGCGCGCGATTCCGTCGTCTCCCTCGCGCCCTGGATCAACGTCGCGCGCGCCGTTCGCGTCGGCATTCGCACTCGCACTCGCATTCGCATTCGCATCGACGCGCGTCGTCGTCGTCGCGCGTCGTCGTCGTCGCGGCGCCCCGCACGCGGTCCAGCGTTTCGTCGCGCTCGCGCCGATGCGCTCGAGCCACGTCCGCGCGCCGCACGCCGCGCGCATCGTTCCACTCGCCGCCGCGCGCGCGTCAGAGAGTGACGCGCGGCATGGACGTCGACGACGACGACAGCGACGACGACGGCGCGCGAGCGCTCGCGAGCGCGCGTCCGACGCTGTGTTACCCGGGTCGGCTGACGTCGCGCCGAGAGTCGCGCGCGTTCGCCGACGCCGGCGCGCGCGGCGCGCACAAGGTTGGCGGCGCGCCGGTGGCGCTGACGGCGGACGGCGACGACGACGGCGACGACGGCGACGACGACGGCGACGCGGCGACGCGGTGGTACGCGCCGCGGTGCGCGTCGTGCGCGCGCGCGATGACGCTCGTCGTGCAGACGTACGCGCCGAGAGGAGGTCGCGGACGGGCGCTGTACGCGTACGCGTGCGTCGGCGGCGGCGCGGCGTGTCGAGGAGACGACGCGTGGGCGTGCGTCAGCGCGACGTCGATCGCGGCGCGCGCGGACGCGAGCGAAGAGCGCGGGCGCGATGGCGAAACCGCAACGCGCGACGGCGGTGGCTCGCGCGCGCGCGCGACGAACGGCGTCGAGACGTACGGGACGGCGGAACGCGCGCCGGCGATGGAGGACGCGTGGGACGATCCGGAATCGAGCGCGTGGTGCGACGACGGCGTGGACGCGGCGGCGCTGAGCGCGGAATTAGATGCCATGTTGGTGTGCGGGGTAGGGCGCGCGGAAGGACGCGCGGAAGGGCGCGCGGAGGCCGCGATGACGCCCGGCGACGAGGACGAAGACGATGGCGATGGCGACGACGACGCCGCGAGACAAGAAGACGGTTTTTCTTTGTCACGGATCGTGCGCGAGGCGTACGACGCGGCGTGCGCGACGCAAATAGTAGAATACCACCTCGTGTCCGAGATTGAGCCGAAAGCGGTCAGCGGGATGACGGTGAAGGAAGCGGCGCACGCCGAGGCGCTCCTGGCGCGATACGCCGAACGCGAAGGCGTCTCCGTGACGGACGTCGTCGCCATCGATGACGAGGATGGCGAGTGGGCGGGAGAGACGTACGAGCGTGGCGAAGCACGACATGCGGATGATGCGTATTTAAAGTTCGCCCGCCGTCTGCAGCGCGCGCCTGATCAGTGCATGCGATACGACGTCGGCGGCATGAAGTTCATCTGGCCGACGAAGACGCCGCCACCGTCAACTTCGTGCGATCGCTGCGGCACCACGCGCGTGTGCGAGCTTCAACTCACTCCGGCACTTTTGCGAGACGTTGAAGATGCGTTGTCGATGCACAAGGGCGATAAATCGCGCCTCGCGAGCGAAGAGGATCTCTTGGGCTGGGATTGGCAAACCGTCTGCGTGTTCGCGTGTCCAAACGACGCGTGCGTCGTCCCATCCACCGACGTGCATCGGAACGTCTCGTACGCCCTCGAGCGCGTCTTCGTGGCCGAGAGTGAGGCGCCTGGGGATGCCCTGCTCAAAGCCACTCGCGCGTCCTAGCGCCGTAGCGTCGATGTTTGATGTCCAGAAAACTAGTAGTAGCGCACCAACTCGAAATAACCGCCTCGCCTCACTCGACGACGCACGCAGTCGTCCAGTCGTCGCGCGCGCATGAAGTGGACCGCGAGTAAGGTGTTCCAGTGCGTCACGTTGTTCCTCCTCGCATCAGCGCTCGAAATAGGCGGGTGCTACGGCTTTTGGCGCGCCGTGCGGTTGGAAAAGAACAAGTTGTGGGCGGCATTCGGCGCGGCCTCGCTCGTCGCGTACGGAGGCGTGTTTCTTTTAATGCCCATGGATGCGTTCGCTCGCATCATGGCGGCGTACGGTGGAGTGTTTATCGTTTCATCGTACGCGTTCGGGGCGGCGGTTGAAGGCTTCAAGTTGGACGCCGGCGACTACGTTGGCGCGAGCATCGCGCTAGCGGGCGTCGGCGTGTGTTTGTTCTGGCCGCGGGAGTAGAACACAGGATTCTAGAATCAATCTATGTACAAACAATACGTATAGCTAGATACTACTGGTGATCACCCTATCGACTACAGGAACGGTTTAAACGCGCGCGGCCGTATCTCAATCTTGCTCTTGCACCACGGACATCGCCGCTTGACTTTTGGCACCTGCCAAACGCGCTGTGCGCAATCGCCGCACTGCCGCACGTGCTGGCACGGATAAAACATGTGCCGCACCACGCCCTCGGCGTCGTCGAACTGCGTGAGGCAGATCCCACACTCTTCGTGATTTCCACTCATGACGCGCAAATCGAATTGAACGCTCGACGGCGCGCCGCCCTCGACGTCCGCCACCGCCGCGTCGACGTCCATCGTCTCTTCCTCTTCTTTTTCTACCACGGCGTCCGTCTGCGTCGAAGCATTCACCACGCTTGATTTCACGCCGCCATCGCTTCGCTTCACGAGCGGTGCGTTCGTGACGTCGCTCAGAAGCCCGGTCGTTTGGCGCCGTCGCTTAAAGTCATTCTGCGCGCGCGTCTGCGCGTGCTCGTTCCGTCGTTTCGCCGCCGCGAGCGCGCCGAGGACGCCACCGGATGACTTCACGGTCGTTGAAGCTTCGCACGAAGTCAACGCATCCGTCGCTTCCGCGTCCGCGGCGTCGCTCGCGCTCGCATTCCGACCCGCTTCGAGCGCGCGCGACCGCTCGACGCCGACCGTCGCATCGCCCGAACACTGCGCCGCGTGCGCCTCGATCAGGGCGACGTGCGCGAATTTCGAGCACAGCGGACACTGCGCCAGACGACTGCCCGCGTGCGAGTTCGAACGCGCGCGATCGGGGAAGGCGAGCGACGACGACATCGCGACCCCGAGGGCCGATGTGAAGAAAGAAATTCAAACTCGTTCGAGCTGTCGAGACGCGAAGCTCGAGAATTTTGTCGAGCGTCGTCGGCGTTCGTTCGTTCGTGCGCGCGTAAATAAGTACTGTGATAATTATTAATGATTATTAATGAGGTATTAGTTTCAAGATCAACGGGATCCAATCTATAGACAACGCCGCCGCCGATGAAATAGAGCGGCGACGGAGACAACTCGTTTTATTCAACACACAACACGCGGTACAGCCAAGATGATATATATAAAGAGGGCGCCAACGCGACTCGTTAAAAGCCACGCTCGCACCCGCATCAACACTGATTGATCACCTCATGATCTACTCGACACTCGTCGAGCCGTAATTAAGTAAAGGACGGTTTTTTCAAGGTCAAAAAGGTCTTGAGATCACGAAGACTTCGGGCTTACGCCGTCTTGTCGTCGGCGTCCGCTTCATGCTCCATTTGCGCGAGGGCAAACGGAAACAAGATGGCAACAGAGGTGTAATCTTCAAGGGCGCAGCCGAGGATGTTTCTGGCATTGCGCAATTCGCGGCGAACGTTGGCGACGCAGAAGATGAAGATGCAACAGAAGAGCCACGCGACGGCGTGCGTGTTCGCGCCGGCGTGCGTGGAGCAAATCAAACCGATGAAAGTCCAGAGAACGCCGGTGATGGCGGCGGCATTAATCATAGCAAACTGGTCGTCGGCTCCCATGGCGACCTTGGACTTGCGAATGGCGTCGAACGGGTAGATGCAGTTCTTCAAAACGCACAAAAGTCGTTCCTTCTGCACGGGGGCGCTGGCGCCAGCCGTGTCCGGGTTGAAACGCTCGAGGAAGTCGAAGATGCACGTGTTGAAGCCCTTGCGCTTGCGACGGTATTCTTCATCACCACCTTCATCTTGCAGTGCGCGCCAGAGCGCCAGACACATAAAGTTGAGCGCGATAGTGTAAGGGAAGCCGGCGACGATGGAGACGGCTTGAACCATCTTCAAACCACCGCTGTAGACGAGCGCACTAGCGAGCGCGCCTTCGGTGAAGCACCAGTAAATCTTTTGCAAAACCGGCGGGCTTTCGTAGCCCATGGCAGAGATCAAATCGTCGACGTACGAACCAGAGTCCGAAGACGTGATGAAGTAAAGCGTGACGGCGATGAGGATCAAAGCTTGGAACGGGCGCGCCAAAGAACCGTACGGTTCGACGACGTCAAGGATGTGATCAGGACCAGCTCTGCAAGACAGTGGGTAGTAACCAGCCTGTTGCAGTTGCAAACCGGCGGCGTATTGCGCCAACGTCGTGTCGAGCGCGCCGTTCGCATAGCCAAACGCGCTGCAGTCCACGGCGCCGCTGCCTTTCGACCAGTCAACAGTAGATGAGTCACCGAGGGCCAACTCGGCGACGCGTTGCATCTTGATCCCGAGAGAGCCGAGGACGGTGAGGTAGAAGAAACCGAACAATACGGGCGCGACGAACGCACCCTTGATGAGTTGGCCGACGGTTCTGCCGCGAGAAATTCTGGCGATGAACATGCCGACGAACGGCGCCCAGGAGATCCACCAACCCCAGTAGAAGATGGTCCAATCGTCCATGAAATAGGGTGACGTCGTCGCACCATACATGTCTGCGGTGTCCGCGGTGTTGCCCGCGGTTGCGCTCACAGCGTCGATGATGTTCTTTTCTGCGTGGCGGCCGATGGCGTATTGCGTCCACGTTTTCGACGTGCTTTTCCACGTGCCGTCATCGTGAGTCCATCCGTTCTTGCCACCCTTGAGGACGGCATTCAACATAGGCCAAGTATCGCAATCCCATCCGACGACGGTGACCCATTGCAAGTAGTGGCCGATGGATTGAACGACGCTGTTCATGAGAAACATGGGGTCGTCGGCACAGATGACGCCGAAGAGGAAGATCAAGCCGATACTGAAGGTGAGCTTGGACAGTTTCCTGATGCCATTCTTCAAGCCACTGACCACAGAAATGCAAGCGACGCCGGTGATGACCCAAATGATGAGACCCTTGGTCGTGTCAGATGTAGCGCTGATGTCGCTGTTGAGACGATTCAACGCGGTGGAGATCGTCGTGACGCCGAGTCCGAGAGACGTGCAAACGCCAAAGGTGGTGCACGAGATGGAAAGCGCATCGATCAAATCACCGATGAGACCGTTGACGTTTTCACCGAGAAGCGGGAAGAAAGCGGCGCGAATCGTCATCGGGCGACCTTGGCGGTAGCAAATGACCCCGAGCGTGATTGCGACCAGAACATAAGGAATCCAACCGTGGATACCCCAGTGGAACAGAGTGATGAAGATGGCTTGTTGAGCGCGTTGATCATCGTTCACGATGGGAATCTTTTGCGGATTGTAGTAGTTCATGCGGTAATACCACATCGGTTCGGCGACGCCGAAGGTGTACAAACCGACGCCGATTCCGCACGCGAACAACATGGAAAACCACTCGTAATCGCTGAAGGCGGGCTTTTCGTCGTCCCGCCCGAGCTTGACGTCTTTGTACTTCGTGAAAAGCAAACCGATGATGAAGATGAACCACACGTCTTGGGTGAGGATGTACAACCACGTCCAGTTGACGGTGACCCACGCTTGCCAACCCTTCACCTCCGTCGCGGCGTTGATGCCGGTCGTCGTGGCCCAGATGATGAACCCCCAAAGCACGACCGAGGCGATGCCAGAGCTCACCCAGTTCATGCGAAGCATCTGCGATGGACGAACGGACGGCGCGAGTCAGTCTCGGGTCGTGATGATTTAATTTAGAGTCGCGTCGCCGGGACCGATCGAACGATCCACGATTCGCGCGCAACGCGAGACGCGCGCGTCTTCCACCTCACGCGACGCCGGCGTGGAGTCCACGAAATTTCAACGCACCGGTATTCCCGCGATATCGAGCGACACCCATCGGTTCGCTCGCACGAACCGCTTGACGTTTGCTTCTTGCTTGAAATCGAGCGCGTCATCCGCCTTGCTCGGCTTCGTCGTGTCGCTCATGTCGCCCCCGTTCGTCGCGCGCGCGCTCGTCGAGGTCGACGGGATCGATGGAAATTATTCCAGCGACGTCCTCGCCGCGCGCCCGTCGCGAAGTGTCGCGCGCCGGCCGCGCGTCGCCGAATTCACGACGATTCAAACCAATGAGCGACGCGTTGCGAATGACGAAAAAAAGAGTCGTTTGCGCGATTTCCTGATATTTCTCTCATTCGAGGTTCACGATTCGACGACACCCCCTCCACGTCAGCGACGCGTTTCCCGCGCGTTTTCGCCCGTCCGCGCGCGCGACGTCGACCTCGCGCGCGTGGATGATCGATGTCGAGCGATCGCGCGTCGCGTCGCGTCGCGTCGCGTCGGCACACGAAGGCGCGCGCGCGCGCCCGAGACGAGCGGTCAAACGTCGACCACGCGATGATGCGGACGACGACGGCGACGACGCGGACGACGACGCGCGTCGCCGCGCTCGGCGCGCGCGCGACGGGGCGAGGACGAGGACGAGGACGCGACGCGCGGGCGCGGGCGAGCGGGGACGCGCAACGCGCGGGCGCGGACGGAGACGCGCGCGACGATGCGCGACGCGGCGGCGCGACGACGCGAAAGAACCGGCGGGGTTTGTTGGGCGCCGGGTTCGCGGCGGCGGCGGCGGGGCTGACGGGGCTGACGCGCGCGGCGAACGCGGCGCCGACGCTGCCGAAAGAGCTCACGGAACCGGATGAAATCTTCCGAGAAGACTTCAACGTTCAGTTCGCGGGGTTGACGGTCGATCATAAAGATTTAATCTACGCCCTGGTCGTCGGGCAGACGATCGGATTCGTCGGAAGCGCCGTCGGCGGCGCGGAGGCTCGTAAGCGCGCTGAGGAGATCGAACGGTTGAACTCGACGCTGCTGAAGGTGAACAAGGAAGTGCGAAAAGAGCTCAGGAGTAGTCAAGGGCGCAAGGTGGCGTTCTCCACGATGGATTCCTCGGACGAAGCTTCGAGCGAGACGGTGCTCGAAATAATCAGTTTGCTCAAGAGCGGCAAGTCTAAACTCAAAGCGCAAGCGTCCCAAGAGGCGAAAGAAACATTCACTAAGGCGCGTCAACTCATCGATGCTAACCAGAGCGCGCTGAAGGAGCCGTGGAAGGCTGTTCGAAAGGCTGAGCGCGGTCTCGGCGCGGCGTCGGCGCGCTTGGGCGAGTACGACGAAGCCCTTTCTCACATGAAGACTGTGTTGAAGTTATCCACCGAGCACGACGACACGAGCGTCGCCACGGACGCGTGCGGCATAATAGCCGATATTTACGCCGAAATGGATCAAATCGAAGTCGCCGCGGATTGGTACGACAAGTATTTTGAATCCTTGGCCATCGAAGACGCCAAGGAAGCCGCCGAGGCGGGCTCGAGCTCGGCGCGTTGATCGCCTATTGATTTCCACCGAACAGTTGTAATATATGAATGATGCCGCATCAAACGACGCACGATCAGCGCATTGACTGAACGAGAGCCACCGCAACGTCCTCGACGCTCGAATTTCAGCGCGGCGACGTCGCTCGCGCGTCACTCTTCGCCCCCGCACCTTCCTTCATCGCTCGGTGCGTTGAATGCAACCGCAGGCTTTCGGTTTACGACACGCGAATTTCTCAGAGCTCTCGAGAGCGCATCGCGCGAGCGCATCGCGTCGTCGTCGTCGTCGTTCGTCCCATCGCCAGTTCATCGCGAACGTGCAATCGTGCAACGACCCACACCCATCGCGGCGCGTGCGCACACCAGTCGCGCGTTCTTCTCGCTCGACGCGAACGAACGCGTCGAGCAATAACGGTTCATCCAAATCCGCGTGCTTCGACGCGCACGGACGCTGGACGCACGAGATGAAGGCGTGCGTACCGAGGCATGACTTTTGCATGACGCTTCCGTTTGGCGCCGTGGTCGCCACGCTCGGCGTCCTGGGATTCGTGGCGAAACGATCGTTCGCGAGTTTGGTCGCCGGTGGGAGCATTGGCGCGACGTTAATGTGCTTGGGCTTCGCGAGCCTGCGCGCGTGGAGCTCGGGCGCGTCGTCGCTGCCGTGGACGGCGGCGAGCGCGGCGGTGACGGCGACGTTGGCGTTCGCGATGGGGAAAAAGTACATGGCATCTTCCGCCATTTTTCCGAGCGGGATGTTAGCGTTGACCAGTGTGCTCATGCTGTGCTTTTACGCCAAGAATTTGCTCGTGGATGGGGGAAATCCTCCGAAAGAGTCGCAGATGGCCAAGTCGGATTAGAACGAGCGCGCGTCGCGACGAGAGACGGCGTCGCCACGAGAAAATGTTTGACACGATAGAGGCACGGTTGTAATGAATATGCGCTGAAATACATCATTCGTCTTCTACTACGTACTGTTCATGACGCGCGAACCCCGCTAACGCGTCTTCGCCGAGGCGTATATGAACTGGTTCAAGTCTAGCGTAATCTTGCCGCTCTTGTCGGCGTCAAAGCTTTCAAACACTTTTCTCGCCGCGGCCAGGAACAGGAACAGCCCGATGAATTGGTCGATGCCTAAGTCATTGGAACGATCCGGATCGAACGCCCGACACGCGTGCTCGATCGCCTTTTGATCGACGTCTCCGTAGCCCGCGTACGCCAAACACTCCAGCGCCTCTCGCTTGTTGAGCTTTTTCGTCCCCGACTTGTCGAAGTGCGTGAAGGAGTTTTGCGCGTTCACGAGAAATTCGTGCACTTTCTTGTACTCCGTGAACGAGAGTGTCCCGCTCTTATTCCCGGGTGCGGAGTGCAGGCGAATCAACAGCGCGATGGTTTGCAAGGAGAACGTCAATCCAGACGTGGCGAGCGCGCGTTGAAGCTCTCGTCCGTCGATCGCCCCGTTCCCGTTAACATCGACCGCGTTAAAGTGTTGCAGCAGCGTCGCCTCGTCCTGGTACGCGTACGTGGGCGACATGAGCGCGACGGCGGAGCGCGACGCGCGTCGACGAATGTCGCCACCTGGGCAACCGCAGTGCGCTCGACCGCAGTGCGCGACGATGTCCGACGCGTCCGCGGCGACGCGCGCGGTGAGCGCGGCGGTGATGGTGGCGTGCGTCGCGCTCGCCGTCGTCGTCGTCGCGAGGGCGTCGGCGCCGGTGCGCGGCGACGAAAGCGCCGCGAGGAAAGTGCGCCGTGGCGAACGCGCGACGAAGGACGACGCCGACGACGCGCGCGCGCAGTCAAACCGACGCGCGAACGTGCTGAGCGCGATCGGAAACACGCCTGTGATGCGCGTGGAGTCGTTGTCGCGCTTGACGCGATGCGACATCTACGTCAAGTGCGAGTTTCTCAATCCCGGTGGCTCGGTCAAGGACCGCGTCGCTCTGCGAATCGTCGAGGACGCCTTAGCCAGTGGCGCGCTGCGACGAGGAGGGTTGTGCACCGAAGGTACCGCGGGGAGCACGGGAGTATCGCTCGCCATGGTGTGCAAAGCGATGGGGGTGGAATGTTTCGTCGCCATGCCGGACGACGCCGCGAAGGAGAAATCGGCGCTCGTCGAGGCGTACGGCGCTCGGGTGGAGCGCGTGCGACCGGTGTCGATCGCAAATCGTGGACACTTTGTCAATGTGGCCAGACGCGAGGCTGAGCGCGCACGCGCGCGCGACGGCGTGGGCGGAGGGTACTTTGCAGATCAGTTTGAGAATTTAGCGAACTTTCGCGCGCACGCCGACGGCACGGGAGTGGAAATATTTTCTGAAATCGGCGCCGAACTCGACGCCTTTGTGTGCGCGTGCGGTACCGGGGGCACGCTCGCGGGTGTGGGGGTGGCGCTGAAGGAACGGAAGCCGTCTGTCAAGCTCTTTCTCGCGGATCCGCAAGGAAGCGGGTTGTTTAATCGCGTCTCGCGCGGCGTCATGTATACGAAAGAAGAGGCGGAGGGAAAGCGCTTGAAGAACCCGTTCGATACCGTGACGGAAGGTGTGGGAATCAATCGCATCACGGAGAATTTCAAAGTTTTGCTCGATCGTCCGGGAATGCTCACGGGCGCCGTGAAAGTGAGCGACGCCGAGGCTGTCGCGATGAGCCGCTTCGTCGCGAGGCACGACGGGCTCTTCATCGGAAGCTCAAGCGCCGTCAATCTCGTTTCTGCGGTGCGCGTGGCGCAATCGCTCGGACCAGGACATTGCATTTGCACGATCGCGTGTGACAGCGGGCTGCGTCACATGACGAAATTCTGGGACGACGAATATCTCGCCAAGATCGATTTGACGTCTCACGATGTCGCGTCGGCTGATTCCTTATCGTTTCTCGACGACGACACGGTGGTGACTGCGGCGCGTTGTTATTAGTTTAGTACTAGGTTCGTATCCTCTAGCGCATAGATCTAGCGCAGCGCATGTGTAGTGGTAATATTAGGCGAAGCTATATTTTCTTACACGACACTAAGCTTCCAGGGGTTTTCCCGTCGTTTCCGGCAAAACCTTATACACGACGGTAAGTGCGAAGACACTCACGGTAAAGTAC
>Ga0181595_10000497_pt1 | contig 43389 bp, 25 predicted proteins | sample 041ome_7_FD_145604 | JGI IMG/M metagenome (GOLD analysis project Ga0181595, IMG submission 145604) | Coastal salt marsh microbial communities from the Groves Creek Marsh, Skidaway Island, Georgia - 041401AS metaG (spades assembly) | ecosystem: Environmental > Aquatic > Marine > Intertidal zone... | reverse complement strand
CCGGACGTCTCCGGACTCTTGCGTCAAAGTTCTGTCCTCAGTGTTCGTGCCAGACGACAATCGACCACTCGTAGCACAACCTTGGTTGTGAAAATGGTAGAGCCCCAGCGACTCCTCCTGCGTGACAAATTCTAACCCTAGTTTCTCACCCTAGTTTCAGGGAGGCGAGTGCGGCGACGCGCGCTGGGAGACGACGCGGGACGACGACGACGTGCGTGCGAGTAGCGCGAACGCTCGTTTTTTTCGTCTTCTGTTGTCTTCACAAACGAGCAAATCATTTTCTAAGTTTCTACGCTTTCGTTCAACAAGGTGTTGTCAGCGGTGTAATCTTGCGTGGCGGTGATTCGACCATCGTCGAGCGCGCGGGCCTTCCATGCTTCCCGCGAGTCAGTTCGACAGCGACAGCAGTAGAGCGGTGCCGCGCTTGATCCACTGCGATGGGTCGACGCCGCCCGCATCTAGGTCGACCATCGTGACGAACGACGGGCGCTCGCGCGTCCCCGTCCTGCGACCGTACATATACAGCGGCGCTTGATACGTGACGTTCGACGCGGACGCTTTGTTCTTCCGCTCCGTAGGTTTGAAGTGCATCACGGGCATTTTGACGATGAGTTTCATGGTGTCCGGTTCACACAAGCACTTTTTCTCGTGATTCCAACCCGCACCTTCCAGGTAGAGATCTCGAACGTAGACGCCGTCCTCTGGCGATTGATCGCTGTCGCTTTCGTCGACGATTGAGAATGAAAACGAGAGCGCGTCGATGGCGATGCCGTCTCGTCGCGCCGTCGTCTGGAGTACAGACGTCAGAAAGCACGTCGGATACGTAAATCCGCCCAACCAGTAAGTCTTGGGATACGTTCCGTGTCCCCACGCGGAGAGCTGTTCGACACGACGAATCAAGTCGAGCGTCCATGAAGTCAAAGGCTTGAGAGACGGATACGCCTTGAGAAACGCAGCTGGGACTTTGTTTGCCGCCAACGCATCGTACACGTCATCCAGCTCGCTCGACATCAGAACCGTTCCATTTATGCCCTTGCGAAGTCGTTGCAAAGTGAGGGAAAGCGTACCCAGTAGCGCGTTGTAGCGCTCGATTTCTTGGAGCAAATTGACGTTGAGAGGGCTCATGTCTGTGCTTTTTTTCTGCGCGATCGCTCCGTAATCCAGCGGTTTGGGAATCGTCTCGAGCATTTCGCCGATAACTGCGAGCACGTTTGCCTCCATTTGGGCGGCGGCGCTGGAACTAGAACTCGCTGTCGAACCGCCGTCGCAGACTTGAAATTTAGCGCTCGCGCTAAGAATGGCTTCGCTTTCCGCAATCATGTAGGAGATGTCAGCGTTTGGATGCTGCCCAAAAGCGTCGGCTTGATCACTGAGCGGAAGTTTGTTCACAAACTCGCGATGATTTTTGAGTTCATTCGTATTCGACGGGATACAATACACTTTGCCGCTCGGGCCTTCGCACAATTCGTACGCCGCTTCCTCTCGCAATACGTCTTCGCAAAAGAATTGCAGCAGATACGCTTTAATCACGCGTCTATCGATTTCGTCGGTCACGCGTCCGCCGTAATTTGCTTCGCCGATTAAATATCGCAACGCATCCCAGGGTGTTTCTTCGTAGCCATCCAAATACGATTTAAGTAAATCGTCAGAGACGGAAAAATCCGTGTCGTTGAAATCGTACGGAATGTTTAAACCGAGAGTTCCGAACTTTCTACGCTCTAGCAACAGTGCATGGAAGAACGATAACGAAAACAACAATCGACCATATTTGGTTTTGTTCGCGCATTGCGCGAAAGATTCTTCCGAAACGCAAGTGCTATACAGTCGCGCTAAATTCGCGCGCAAACCTTTTGGCGGTTCCGTCGTCATTTTCAGACCGCGTTGGAGAATCGCCAGCGGGAACGCGGGAGTCGGATTTGAGGATAGCCAAAGTCTAAAGTTTTCGTGCGGAGCTTCGTTATCAAAGTCTTCGATGATTTCTTGAAGCTTTGGCAGCCATGAAATCATGAGGTGGCAGTTAGCGAGGAACACCCAGTGGCCTTCCTTTCTTCCGCGTTCGATGAGTTCGGTCGCAATCGAAGCTTGCCCCTGTCCGAGAGCGACGGTGAACAGCTTGTCGCTCATTCCTTTGCTAGTGGCCAATTGCCTTAAGTTTGCCACGGGATCGACGCCCGCACTCAAGACAAAGATACACGGAACCTCGCACGCTGAATCGAAATAAACTTCATTCAAGTTGAGCACCGGCGGATCGACGAATTTTGCGCCAAGATTATCCGCAACAAACTGTCTTATCGCGCTTTCCACACGGTCTAAGCGAAGCGCGCGCAAAATCAAAAGTTTTTGAAGTGCGCTGAGACTCTCACCCCACGCGCCAGGCAACGCTTGCGTCTCTGGCTTTGAATGTCGATACCAGACTCGCCACTCGTCCGCGTGCATTTCATTTATGGAAGTTGGAAGGTCTGAGAGAGCATCTTCAAACGCTCGAGCGAGCGCGACGACGTTCGACCACTGATCTGTACTCAACCACGCGCCCACTTCAGCGCGCATGACCACTTCGTGTTTCTCGCGCACGCCACCGGCGCTTCCCCGCACGAAATATTGCCACTCAGCCGAAGGTATCGCTCCTTCTTCTGATTGAATGCGAACGCACATTTGTAAGCTGAGAAGAAGTTTATGCGACTCAAATAAGCCTCTGGAGGTGTACCTGTACACGGCGTATGTGTGATAATCGTTCAAGATGGCCAGTCTTTCGTTGACGTCGACGCTATCTTCGTCCGCGTTTTGCCGGCGCGACTTTGTGATCGACGCGTCGAACAAGCTCGTGTATGCATCCAAGCTAAACTGGTACATTGGATCTATATCGGCCAGGTTGTATAACGTAAAGTACAGAATCGTCGCTCGCTTCGCCACAGGGGCGTAAGCCGCAGCTGCGTTCTCAATTTCCACTCCGGTGGTTTCGGCGACTTTGAGGCTCGCCGTGACTTCCTCACTTGTATTTTTTGAGCGCGTTAAAGAATCGATGAGCTCGATATTATCCAGCAAAGATCCAGAGGCTCTGCTTAGTAAATCCAAAATTAGGTCTTCGAGTTCACTGAGCTTCCGTTTACCCCGCGCAACCTTTACGACGAGTTCATTCTTTTGCGCGTCGAGCTCCGGCCTCTCGCGGCGAACGACTAAATCTCTTAGCTGTGCATTCAATCCTTGTTCCTTCACGGTGAAGTTGGTGACGGCGAGCTTGGTGCTCACTTCTGGCGTGTAGTGCGGATTCATCATTTTTGTCGTGAAATATAGTCGGAACTTTGGCGAGTAATCCAAATCTTTGTCGCCAAGTTTCACAGTTACCGAGCCGCCCTTTTTTATGAATACTTTCGCCACGATGTTTTCCAGAATCGGATCTATCGTTTCTTTCACATCCTGAATGAGCACAGGAACGCCGAACTGAATGCCGTGTTCAACTTGTCGCACCATATCAGGCGCGTGTAAAGTTGTGACGATTAAACCATTCGCCGACTCCATCGATTTGATCCATTTGTTTCCTTGCCCCTGCGGATCGATGAGAAGCGGCCATCGATTACCGCGAGTGACGATGACGGCGTTCTCGGTGCTAAACGAATCGGCTGGTAAACCTTGAATATTCCAGTCTCGCACATCGGAAGGATTCGCGAGAAAACTCGCAAAGTCAAACTCCAAGGTGCACGGAATCGCCATCTCCTTCAACATTGGCATCCAACAATCCGTCACGAGCGCCTTGCGATACTCTGATGGAAACGCCCCGGCGTAACTCATGAAAGCTGCGGCGATGCACACATCACCCGGAAGTCGCTCGATCTGCGACTCAAAGTCTTCAATCGATTTCACCCATCTCTTTTTCTCACCGGATAATCCATCGACTAACGCCTCGGCTCGTTCGAGTTTGAGCTCCAAATCTGCGAGTTCGTTTTCCAACGACGCCTTACTCGACGCAGACTTTTCGTAATTTTCCTTCAGCGCGGCGACTTTCGCCATCACTTCCGCCAAGTTAGCTTGTGTGAGCGCGAGTGCGTCCTGCTTGCCTTTGAGCTCGTCTTGTGCTTGCTTGAGCATTAATCTTTTTGGCGCAATTTCCCGCGCGACGTTTCCGTACGAGTACATGGCATGCACCCACTTGCACAACCCCTTTGCGGCGTTGGAGACTTTCCCGATGACGTCAGGCTGATAATCGGGATTGTTCACAAACTTTGCGATCTTCGTCAGCAAGCTGTCGACGAGCGTGTCCTTGTCGAAGTTCAGCAATCGCTCCAAGAATCCAGAGTCGCCAAGCTGCTTCTTCGACTCATCCCATGTCGTCGGCCGCTTGAGTACGGTGAGCACACCCTTTAAGCACAGTTCCACTAGGGCTGGAGGTTTAACGTAAGACTTGAGTTCACCCATGTCCTTTTTCGTCAAAACGTTCAAAGCTGCCTCTGCTTCTTGGAGCGCAGGCAACGCCTCGTCAAGTTTTAGTTGGCACTCGTCGGCGATTGCATTCGCCTTCTTTGCCTCAACCTCTATGCGCTCCGCCTCCGCGCTCACGCGCATACTTTGTTCGTCTGCTGCGCGTTTGTCTTGGACGATGACTTTAAGCAATTCTTCGCAGTCTTTCTTTGCCTGTGCGACGACTGCAGCCTTGTCCTTGCACACGCTCTGCATTTCACGAACTTGGACTTCTGTTTCCGCGAGCTTGGTCAAACCACCTCGAAGCTTTGTAATTTTCGCGTTGAACTCGCGCTTCTTTTCCACCATAAGTGCTCTAAAAAAGTTGACAAACTCGATGTAGTTCGTTGGCGTGACGTACATCTTGCGCTTAATCGCATTAAACATTTCATCCGCCGTCGAAACCGTCGATGCGTGAATCATTCCAAAAATTTTGCACAAGTCCGCTTTCACCTTCGCATTCACGTCGTCGTCTCGTAATTTCTTCATCGCGACTTCTTCCAACGCGTCAACGGGCCAATCTTTGAACCAATTAATCGTGCAGCAATTAACCAACCCCGGGAACATTCTCGTTCGCTCGCGAAACGCGTCTCCAATTGGCGACATGCACAAGACGATGTGAAGATTTTGCATCACTCGCTCCATGAAGAATGCGAAAAGCTCGTCGTGAGTCACCGCACGAATACTCTGTGCTTTTGCGATCTTGCGCATATCCTCGCAAATCGCGCTAATTTCATCCTTTGCAAATAAACCTGGTATTTCCCCAGACGTCAACGCGTTGTTCACGTCCTCCAGAAAAGTCTCTTTGACGATTTGCGTGTCATCCAACACGAACACCGTAGGCTTGCCGGCGACTCCTGTTTGACGATACAGTGATTTGAGATCTTCCCTGAATTCGAGCTGCTTGTAGTTCTTCGTGATCTCGATTGAAAATGATTTCATCTCGGCAACGTAAGCAGCGAGTCGAGCGAGCGATTTGCGACCGCTTCCACCAACGCCCACAAGCATCGCGTGTCCGCGAGGTTGAGTCAAGACACGGTGTATTCGACAAACGTGCATTATTGCGTCGTTGAAAAGTACGAGATCCATAGGCGCGTTGCCCGGTTCCAATCCGTAGTCTTCAAGCTTTTCTGTGAGAAACTCTTTCAAGGCCGGCGCGTCGACGACGGCTTCGTACGGCGGAACATCTAAACCTTGGCGCATGAATGATACGAATGGATGACATTCATTGAGTTTCTCGTCGACTTCACTCGCGACAGACGTCGTCGCACCCGTCGAGAGCACCTCATTCCACGAGACTCCGAAGTGTAGTCGCATGTTGGTATCGATTTGCCTCCTGAGCCACGACGAATCGTTGACATCCCAAAGACGATCACCAAAGACACGCAAGTTTTCGTGAATCCACAGTTGCAAGATGGACTCTTTCGAGTCGTAAAACTGTTTTGTAGCGCGAGTGACTCCTTGAATGACTTTTGCGAGATCGCGAGTGTTGAACAGATAATGACTCTTCGTCGGAGTCGGGAGAAGTTCGCGAGCGAGGGAGTTGTACACCGCTATGGACGCCTTGGCAATAGTCGTGCCGATCGATGCGATCGATTGGTCGAACCCACCCTGCGTTTCCCCAAGAATTGTGCCATAAATACGCTCAAGCTGTGCGTCGGATGGATCCACCATGTTTAGAACCGCAAAAATGGATAGAACACGCTGCGAGAACGGATTTCTGCCGCCGCCCGGGGGCGCCATCGCCGCGAGAAGCTTCATATCACTGACGTGTGTTCGCTCTTGCTTCGATCGGTCATACCAAAACCCATTGTCATGCCATAATTTTAGCAACTCGAGCGGAGGGATGAAACCAAACTCGCTCTTCTTCGGCATGTTCAAATCGTCAATTGCCAGGATGAGCTTTCGACCGCCGGGAGGCGCGAGGCTTCCTTTTGAGCGCTTCTCAAGCTTACCTTCGATTGTTTCCTGAAGCGAATTTGAGCTCGTTTGTGCACTGAATGTTATTCTACTTCCAATGTATCCTTCTGGTAGCTCGGAAAGACAAGAGTCTACCACCATTGATTTACCCGCGCCGACGTTACCGACGATGAGAGTGTTCATGCCGGCTTTGAGAAGTAGCGTCGCTAGATGCTTTGTACGGACGGAATCGACGGTGGGAATCATGATCTTGAAGAACGGCGTGTTTTCGTGAGGTAAATGATAGGTAGGTATCTTCTCCACCCAAGGCACGAACGCACGGCGCTCCGCGTCGTAGTAAAAGTCGAAGACAGTTGTGTCCGTCGGCGCCGACGCCGGCGTGTGCGGGAACAGCTTCAAAGGCATTATACGGTGAAGCATTGCGTCGAAACGCAAGCGGCTTGCGTGATCAATTGACCCTCCTATCGACCAGACTATACAAAACACAAAAATAGGCTCTACGTCCCCGACGCTCTGGATGTGGTGCGCATCGAACAACGTCGTAAACTGACGAATGCTCGCTAACTCATCCGTCGCCACGGGCTCTCGACATTTTGAACGCTTGAACTCCAAAACTTCGTCCATGTACTTGTCCATGCAGTTAGACAGCGCGTCTTCTATGTCTACATCACTGCGATCTCTATTTTTTCGTTCACATCGCCAGCTCGCCACGTACGGCTGCCAACCAAGATCTTCGACGTTGAAATAAATCATTCCAGCTCTCGAGACCGTCGCTGGCGAAGCCTGCGACAGATCTTCGACTTCAAACAAAATTGAAACTTGCGGGCTCATCATGATTCGTTCGCCCGAAAGCAACGTTAAAAGTTTATTGTCGTCCAAGAGCGTATTCATACTTTCAATCCACAGCGTATCGACGGGCCCGTCCATGAGAATCCATTTCTGATTCGCCGATTCGTCTTTGCACACGTTTCGCATAATTTTGGCCAAAACTCCGTCAGACCATTCGTGTGTTGCTTCATCGAATGACCCGTACAGTTCGTCGTTCGACAACGCGAGTGGGTTGATTGGATACACTTCGACATTTTGGAAATCGCCTTGAACGCCGCTTTGTTTCAAGCGCGACATGGCCTTGATCAGAATTTCTCGCGCCCGAGTTTTGCCCGAGCCAGTTTTACCGACAATCATGTTACCGTGTCGGGCCGATTTGCAATCGAAAATTTGCACAATCTTGGAAATCCATGCGTCCACTGGTTGCAAATTGTTCAGTCGGCACTCCTGGACGAGTGCCTCTCGCAGAGTAGCCGAGTCCTCATGCGGCGCGTTGACTTCAGGGAACAAGTCGTTGAGAAGAGCCTTGAATAGTGGAATATCAATGTACACGAGCTTTGGAATAATCAGGTCTCTCATCGCGTTGAATAAGATCAATTGTTCGTCGGCTTGCGGAGCTTGACGCTTCTTCGCGCCAGCGGCTCGAGATATTGGAATGATGAAAGAACGCAAGGTGTAATCGTAGTGATCTTGCTTACTGAGCTGTTGCTGACTGAGCTCCATGATTGCAACCATTTTCTTGGCCAGCGGTTTCGCGTTTGTGAAGCCTTCGCTGAACATCATGATCTCGGCAATCAAACAAAAATCTGGAACCATCATTGACACTGGCCTCACGATTGCTTTGAGATTGTCGGGCAATTCGGCGCGACCGGCGTAGCCTGGATTCATGGTGACGAAGACACCGCATGACGGTATCAAGCGAATGCGCTGACCTTCAAAATCGAACATCTTCAAGTTCTGCTTCACGGCGGCCATGACGACGCTAATTTGTGTCGCCACCACTGACAGTACCTCCACCGTGATACGGTTAAATTCGTCCAGACACGCCCATGCGCCAGTTTGCGCGAGCCCACTAAACATCTTACCCGTCATCTTGTAGTCTACGCCATCCGAACAATTGAATACAATCACGTACCGCGCTAAAGCCTTGCCAAAATCTTTCACGGTTTCTGTTTTACCAGTTCCCGCCGGTCCGAGTGGGTTTCCGCCTCGACGCGTAAACATAGCGGCACCGAGCGTCATGTAGCAGCGATCGGTAAGTGGTGTCACAACCAGGCGGCCATTGTTACCTTGGTATTCATATCCATAGTCGAAAACACTGAGCACTTGCTTCACAGTGCAATGCCTCGTCTCGCGATCCCAATAAAATCGTAACTGTGACACCCACTCAAAATCGTTGGGAGAAGAGCATCCGGTCTTGATGAGTTTTTCTATCGCATCGCGCGCGTGTACTTCGATAGTGATCAATGCCGTCACTTTCTTGCGAGTCACTTTGTCGAGTGGTGTGCGCGTAAGCTCAACAAGTTTATTCAAGTATTGAATCCATTTACGCCGTAACTTTTTCAGCGCCTCCTTCACGTTCTCCGGATCTCGAAGCGCCCTCTCGCACTCCATCGTCCACGAAATGCAACCAGCGGTAATCAACATCTGTCCAGGATTGTCTTTCACCCATTTATCTTTTTTGATTCCCTTCGCGCGGCACTGCTCGAACGTGCTCGCCAAATGTGTCCTTGTTGCGGAGTACATCGCCGCCTCGACTGTGTTCAGCCATTCCTCCGGTCGGCCCTCGGTGCGGATAGGATTATCGAACGGGATCGTTTCGCCGTCAGGAGAAGTCATTGCGACAGATTCACAATGTCTTCGACCGGTCAAGGGATCGGGAGCGTACATCTCTAACTTTTTAATGCCCTCAAACATCCCCTTCAGATGTGGCTGGATGTTCTGCGGTTCCTTCGCTTGTCCCAAAATTTGCAGTAAATCGTCGTTGCTGAGGAAATAAAAGCGCGGAAACATCTGGCGCTTCGACTCAAGGTAATCATCGAGTGACTTTTGTATGCGCTCGAGATTCGAATCCATTGCGCTCAGCTCATTGAGAAGAGACACGTCTGGGGTGTCGCCAATGTCGGGCGCGCGCATCGCCGTGCACGCCAAAACGACGTTGCTCGTCTTGTGCATTTCTTGCATGAGCTTGATGAAACGCGTATTAATCGTGCCAAACATTTCCGTTTCACTAGGAAGCTGACGCGCGATGTCTTCACTGCCAATAAAGATATTCTCCAAGTACATCCACGCTAGTTGAACTTTGAGCACCATCTCGACGACGTCATTTACTACACCGAGCGTCTTTTCCCACGACGTAATTGTGCGCTCAAAGACGGAGAAAAATTTGCTCGCTTTTAAAGTACTCAGAGTTACGGTATTGTCTTCCAATGCGGTAAATATATCATCTGCACTTCTCAACTTCATCACGTCGTCGCGCCCTTCCTTGAACGGACCGGTGTCGAGAACAACGTTTGTCCAGACGTCGGCGATGCCGCGCAGCGTATTCTCCACGGATAATTCCTTCGTAGCATCCGTGCTAATTTCGGAAATGGCTTCGGCGTAATGGTCCAAGCCAAGTTCAACGACTTTATCCAGAGTGAAACCTTCGCTTGTGGGATCGAATTGCTTGCCACATGCCTCCATGACGAGTTCCCAGTGTCGTCGACGAACCGCCGGATTACGCATGTCAACGATGAGCGGCATGATGCGCTTGAACGAATCAACCGTATCTTTCAAACTGATCCAAGTTCCCCACTCCTTGACCTTACCTCGCCCGAGCTTGGTGATTTGTTTGTACAAAAGAGTAGCGCCGTTTTCCATGGACTCGACATCTAGGTCATTAAATTTACCATCCTTCCAACCTTCGTACAAGTCGTTCCATTCTCGCACCACTCGCCAAACCATCTTGAGTTGTTCCAAGTCGGCTTTTAATTCTTCCATATCGACCAGTGTGGGTGGAGCGAGATCTTCAAATACAACCAAACCGTTCAGTATCACACGCAGTCGATGATCAAACTGTTCGATGACCTCATCAACGCCCGCGATAAACTCCCACGACTTGTCGCACGCGCGTTTCGCGCACGCCGGGTGCGTCTGCATCGGCGCCAAACGGTCGAATTTCACTTTATACTCTCTCGCATCTTTTTCGAGTTGCACGATTGATGTTCGCAGTTCATTCTGAAACACATCTTTTGTCGCATCGAGGCTTGACTCGATCGTCTCTAGCTGAAACTTGAACTCTTCAAACTTGTCATCGATGGACGCCAAGCGCTGAGATTCCGTCTCCGTGACGTCTACGAATTCGTTCAAAATACGAAAACTATCGCGCGGCTTGACGAATGATGCAGGAACAGAGTCAACGTTTGTTTGTAGTTGCTTGAGTTCGCTCACGTGCTTGACGAGCTCATTTATGTCACTCGGTGGCTGTTCGAAACGGGCGACACTCATTTCAAAGTATCTCATAACGTCGTCGATTTCAGTCGCCGCCTTGGCGCGTAATTCTGAAATCATGCCTTGCACGTTATTCTGAGCTAAAGCCAAAAGACTTTGCTTGAGATATCCACATTCGATTCTGACGAACCCGATCACATGCGTGTGCTCCTCACTTCTGACGTCCTCCATCGACTCCTGCACGCGATGAATGCGGGCTTCAATCGCGCTGTTGTCGCTGACGTCGACGGCGTTTTCTCGCCACAAGTGGAAATAGCGCTCCTCCCAACGTGCGGCAAATCTCATCAAATCTTCGGCGATGTCTTTCACCGAGTTTGTGACACTCGATCTTACGCGCGAAATCATATCCCGGTTATCACGCAGCAATCTATCTTGAATGGACTCGTTCAGCGGAGATATTTGAGGCACGGAGCCGTACGCATCGAGCGCGGCGTCGAAAACGGTGTTGATGGTTTCGCACAATTGCGTGGTTTGCGGTGAAGTTTCGACTCGCATGGTGCCAACATCGCAGGATGAAAGGTTCATGCTCATCAGCACGACTGGTTTCAATGGAGCGCAGTCAGACTCCACTCGGCCCATCGTGAGATGCAAATGAGATAGCGTGCGCAACAAGACCTTGCGCAATGCACGAACGATGGCGTCTTCAATGTCCTTGATATATGCGATCCACGCTTCACTGGCGGTGTCAACGTCACCGATGCTCTGTCGCTGATGTGAAGTGAGATGTAAGATAGTCGCACTTGTTTCTCCGAACTTCGAGCGAATATGAACGGTTTCCTGTTCGTAGATGTTCTTAAATTCGTCCAGCGGGTCGACGTGGTCACCTTCCCTGCGCCGTAATGAAACCGCCGAGAGTTCTTCGAGAATTTCAGTGATGCGCGCAGCCGATCCTCTAAACTTTTCCAAACTTTCACTCATAAACGAGCAGAATTTGTCCGACTCTGCACAAAAAGCGTCGATGGTGGAGATTTCGGAGCGCCATGTCAGCTCTTTTGACGCCGCGGCGAAAAGATTTTTCAAAATATCGACATTTGCGCGGAAAAGACGATTGACGTGCTTGTCGCGACCGATTTGCCGCAATAACGTGTTGTTCCTTTCGACGAGCGAACTCAATCGTTCGCACAACGCATCATGGGCACAGCGCATACCACCAAACGCGACTTCTTTGATATTGGCAGGTACTTCTCGAGACATGGATGCGAATCCTCGAGCATCCTCGCACGCAACGCCTACGTCGACGGCGTACGTGATGAACAATAACCCATCATCGTCGGCGCGTAGCAAAGGCTGATCAAGGCGCTCTTCGACGTTCATTGCGTTCACATAAACGACCCATTCGTCGTATTTTTCGTTGATAAAGCGCTCTATTTGTGGAATGGTTAAATCGTACACGGCGAGCAAATCCACGGATTCGGGCAGTTGCGGTAGCGCACCCTCCGCGTGTGCCCTTCGTAACTCACCGAAGTCGTTCTCGAGACGATGCAGCAATGTATTGGCCCAGTGCACGGCACCGAACGTTCGAGGCAAGCTCGATTCTATCGGAGGCTTCATCCGATTTGCGTCAAACTGTCGTTTGGCACACTGCAAATCCTCGGCAAACATAGAGTACGCGCGAGCGGCGCAAGATTCGACTGCGCGAACAACACCATCTCGACGTGCAATTTTCGTGAATAACAAGCGAAGGAGCGAAACACGCGCTTGTAACGTCTCCGCCCGTTCGCACGCTTCGCCGAATATGGCACACATCTTCATCTCCAACTTTTTCACGCGAGACTTGAACGCGGCGAAATCATCGTGCCATCGCATCGAGGACACATCCAAAATATCATACTCAATCTTGGTCAAGTCATTTATCGCGACATCAAGGAAAACGCGACGGATGACTTCAAGTCGATCGTCGAGCCTGTAACGCACCACGTTCGCTGCGCTTGGGAATGAGCGAGACGCCGGCGGCGCAAATTGTTCTTGCGCTTCGCACAATTCCAACAGATCTCTGCAACGATGCGCGAATGCATCCAAATGCGAAAACACGGTCGTCGCATCAATCAACAGTGCTCCACTGCTCTCGATCGCCGCGCGCTCGAAGTATATATTCTTCCACACATCAGCCACGAATGCGCACTCGCGAAGAGTACAAACTGCGCCGTTGTACGCTTCTTCGTTCGAACCATCGTTCTGAATGATGTGGTTCAGATTCAACTCACCTTTGCAAATAATCATAATTTGATCGGCGATACGTTTAAGCAGGTCCACATACTGATCACTGACCGCGTCTTTGATGTTTGAATCCGTATTCAGCCACGCCAGGAAGATTGCGTCAACGAGGCGCGGCAAGATTTGCGGGACGTCTGCCAGTCGTGCGACGCTCAAAGCTTCGCATGCGGGCTTGACGCGGCTGAACATGTCACTGATGCGTTCAGCCAAGTGAACTCTGTCGACGATCAACTGTTCAAACGCCGCGATGTCATCGCACAGGTAGTTTGCGTTTTTCTGCGACGCGAGTTTCTTCACAATCAACCGAACGCTTTCCGATTGCAGCTGTTCCTGAACACCGCGCAAGTCCGTCGCGCGTTCGGGCCAAAACTTCATGATGCGCATCAAAGGTCCATCGGACTGTACTCGTTCGTCCAGTCTCTGTGCGTCGCGCTTGCTCTCGTCGTCTTCGCCGACGTCCCCGCCGCGCCCGAGCACCTGGCGAAGTTGACGGGACCAGTTTGCGACGACGCTCTCCAAGTTACCAGTACTCTGATCATCTGGAACGTACAGCACTGTTCGATGGGAATTCGACGCATCGAGCAATTTGGACATGAACGTGTGCGCATGAGCCGCGAGATCGGTCAACGGTGAACTCGTTTCTATACTTTTGATTGCCCTTTGCCGCATCGAACACGCGTACACGCCGGCCATGAACCGTTGAAGAGTCTTGATCGTCGCCGCATGAGAACTCAAGTGTACGACACTTACATCACTACCGAGCGTATTGTAACCCGTTGGCTCTCCCTTAAGAATACTCAACGTGTGACTCGCGCGAAAGAGCACAGATACGCGACGAAAGGCTTGGGGAATTCCCTGCGTGACTCGTATGACGCAAACATCTCCAGAATCTTCTTTACGCACTATTTGTGCGTGTGCAAATAACACGAAAGGCGATCCGTCGCCTTCGCTCGCGATTCCATCGAAGAAGCCATCAATCAAATCGACGCGTTCCTACGTCGGCGCCGCGCGGAGCGTCAGTCGGTCAAAGACTAGAGCTCGAGACGACGCACCTCTTCTACGATCGCATTTTCAATGATATCACTCCAAGTAGATTTATCAATCTTGAGTCCAGCGTCTCTCGCGAGCAAGTGTGTCGATACACGTTCACGGATCCATCGCGCTCGGTCTTCGCCGCCGAGGCCGCTCGCGCTGTCGCCCGCGCTCGAAGTCTCGGACGGAGCGGGCGACGACGCGCGCGAGATACACGGTGACGACGCGGTGACGTTCGCGACGATTGAGGACTGCGTGATCGCCGTCATTACGCGCGCCTGGCGGTCGTACGTGCCCTCCTCGTCGTCGTCAGCGTCGTCGAATAGTGACGCAAATTGACCCCTCCAAAAATATCTTCGGTGCGCATTTTGTCTGTTCATCTTCTCGGAGTTGACAACGAGTGTCCCACAACGCGCCGCTGCCGCGAGGACGGCGTATTCGTTCGCGATGATCGACACCAAACGTATGAACGCCACTCTCAAAGACGTTGGAAGATGGAAACGACGCGAGTACGGCGTCGACGCGTGTGAGGTCACCATCCTAAACCTCCACGCCATGTCGGTCGGGGACGTCGTGCGCGCGATGCGAGAGAGCGGTTCTAGCCTTTCCAGCGGCGACGCGTGCTTGGTTCACGAGACGCTACCGACGACAGATGGCGCACAGATATCCATTAGAGCACTGTTCGAGTGCTTTTCGCGCGAGCTCGAAGATGAACTCACGAAACCTCTCGAGCCAGCATACGAGAGTGGCGCCCGGGCCGATGCGCTGGTCGACGAGCCCAACGCGGCGGAAACCGTGGGTCTGGTGCACGTTGAGCATCGTCCAACGAGAGTGAAGAATTCAAAAGAACTCGCGGAAGCTCCTCCTCGAAACGTGCTTGAGTCGACGTTCGATTTGCCGGCGACACGATTGGCTGACTTTGCGTCGCCGCTCATCGCGTGCGAGAGCGACACGAGATGGCGCGACGCCATCGAAGAACTCGATGAGCGAGATAGACACGCTATATTCTTCACGATCGATGATGACACGCACTGCGTCGTGACCGCGGAGGACATCGTGCACTTTCTAGGCGTCGCCGAAACGCTGCGCCTCGCCATCGGACAATGCTTCGATGAGCGCGTCCTGTTCGACACGACTCAGGACACGTTCATAGTCGTTCATCAGGAGCACAACTACGACATAACAGCCGCGGATTGTTTTCGCTGGCTCCATCGTGAGGGTGAAGGGGTGAACGCGTGCGTGTTCGTCGAGTCAAGCTTTCGAGTCCCGGGCGATACGCACGTCGATCGTCACGGCCACATCATTTGTGAGTTGTCCGTACGCGATTTACTCGACTTGACGCCGGACAACTTTGATCAAATCTTCAAAGTCGATCCAGTGACATATGTTTCCACCAAACCGAGACTTCGTGGTACGTGCAGAGGCGTCTTCGTCGAAGGACAAAGCGGCACGAGCTCAGAAAGCGCGCGATCGTCGATCGAGAAGTTAGCCAAGAAAGCGCCGAGACGACTCCCGAGGCGCTTCTACGTCATCCATCGCGAACGCGTTCGCGCCTTTACGCCCCTTTCTCTCCTACGAACGATTGTCGCGTGTTCGGCGTAGCGATGCAAACGAAACGAAACAAAGCAACACACCATCGCATCGCGAGAGCGACAACTGAAGGCAACCAAACAAAAAAGGCGTTTTCTCGGCGTTTTTTTCGAGCGGCTTCACAGTTTGGCGAAGGCGCATGGTCGTGAAGGCGCCGAAAGATTACGCGCGCGAGCCCCCTCGCGGATGGAGCTCGAAATGGTCGTGGACCACGCTCGACGGCGACGATCGCGCGCAGACGGGCGCGGACGCGCGCAAGTTGTTTGAAGAACCACAGTTTCACAAACGCGCGAGGATCGGCGATTTACTAGGCGTGCGTGCGATGCTCGACGCGCGCACGGTCGACGTGGACGACGTCGATGCCGGCGGACGCACTGCGTTACACTTTGCCGTCGGTTTCGGGCGCGAACACGTCGCACGCGAGCTGCTCGATCGAGGCGCCGCGCTGGAGACGCGCGACGATTGGGGCAAGGCGCCGGTGGATTTTGCGATGCAAGGACTACACGACGAGTGCATTCAAATGTTACGAATGGAGGCGGTGAAGCGAGGCGTTTGGGGAGGACGAGGTCGTGTGGCGCCGTTGAAGACGTACTACGAGTACGCATACAACCTCACGAACGAAGAAGTGCACGCGCAGATCGAGAAACACGCCCGCGAAGCCTCGGAAAATTACACGCGTCAGGCGAAAGCCGACAGCGCTAGCTATAACGAGCAAAGAGCAGAGTTACAGCGAGCAAAAGTCAAAGAAGTCATCAAAGAGAAGGCTCGAGGGCGACGGAGGCGCTGACTCGACGAACAGTTCGCGTCGTGATTGTAGTCTTACTACATCATCTACACGCGTTAAATCGTACCTCCCGTCACGTCGACGCGACGCTTCGCTTCACCGGCGGCAACTCGTCGTCGCACAGCACGTGTTCGATCGGCTGCAACATTTTACGCTCGCAACCTTTGCCGTCGATAGTGACGAGGCGAATGACGCCTCCCGACGACGCATCACGCGCGATCGCGAGCGAAATCGCGTTCGTCACCCACGCCTGGGCTTCCTCCTTGGACATGTCTTCTTTAAACGTATCGTCGCACCACCCGTACACGTACGCGCTTCCGCTTCCGCCCACGGTGAACGGGGCCTCGACCATGGACCCGCCCAGGGGAATGCCGTACACCTGCGGTCCTAATTTCCGATCCCAACCCGCTATGATCATCCCCGCCTGTAACCTATCTTTATTTTCGTACGCGATGGTCTTGGTCAAGTTTGCGACGAGTTTGACGTCGCACGTCAGCACCTCATCTGCGCCCGCCGCCGCGCTCGACACCGACACCGCGTGCTCTTGCGCTAATCTCGACACATACGCCGCAACGTTTTGCGTATCAGCCGCGCTCCCGCTTCGACACATCCACACGTTGTCGCAGATCTGCGTGATTTTGTCGCTCGCCCTGTTCGCCACGTACGTCCCCGTGCTCGTCCGCGAATCCGCGCCGAGTATCACGCCGTCCGCGTATCGCACCGCCATGATCGTCGTCTGCGCCATCATCATCGTCGGCATCGCGCGCACGTCAGTCTCTCCGCGCCCGCATCACTCAACACCGGCGCGAGTCGTCGGCGCATCTCGATGCGTTCGTTCGTTCGTTCGTTCGTTCCTTCGTTCCTTCGTCGCGTCGCGTCGCGTCGCGTCGCGTCGCGACGACGCACCCCCATGGACACCGGAACATCGAACCCGTGATCCATCGTCCCGTCCCGTCGCCCGTCTCGTCGTCGCAAAGTTTGTTTCGCTCGACGCGCGCGTCGAACTGGGGACGGGCTGGGGGCGGGCGCGATCGGGACGCCACTCGCGCGCGCGCCGCGTCGACGCGCGCGATGACGGGCGCGATCTCGAGCGCGTCGTTCGCGTCGCGTCGCCCCGCGTGCGGGGCCCTCGCGCGCGCCGCGTCGACGCGCGGGATATGCGTCCGCGCGTCGACATCGACATCGACATCGACGTCGACATCGACGTCGCACGCCGCGGCGCGCGCGCGCCTCGCGGCGACGCGCCGCGTTCGCGCGTCCTCGTCCTCGTCCTCGCCCTCGTCGTCGAGCGCGACGTCGCCGTCGCACGACGCGTTTCTCGGGCACTGGTCGCGCGACTCGGCGAGGAACCAAAACGTCGTCGATTACCTCGTCGCGCACGGCGTCGGCACGGACGCGCTCAAACGCGCGCGGGCGTCGTACGAGCAAACGTGGACGACGAGCGAGTCTGGCGCGGAGGGAGAGTTTCAAGTGCGAACGACGTCTGAAGAGGTGGGCATCGACCGCACGCTGACGTACTCGCTCGGCGAGTTTGTTGAAAAGTACGAAACGAGCGCCATCTTCGGGGCGGAACCGGGTGAGGTGACGCGCGTGGCGTCGTTCGACGCGGCGACGCGCACGCACACAACGACGACGACGTCATCGATCGGGCACGAGACGACGACGAGACGCGTGCGCGAGGATGGGAAGGAGATGACGTGCGAGCGGCGCTTCGTGTCGAACGACGCCGAGGTGGAGGTAGACGTGACGTGCGTGGAAATTTTCGTGCGGCGAGAGACGTGACGCGTCGGGTCGTGAATGCGGAATATCACTGATTCATATCATACGCGTCTACTTTGCGTTCCGTTTCCGCGCCTCGACGATGAGATCCGCCAAGAGCTCGCGCACGCCGCGCGTGCACACGTCGAGCGGCGACTCGCCGTCTTTATCCTTTGTCTCGAATTCCGACCCAAGTTCGCCTAAAACTTGTAAACACTTCTTCTCTCCCTGCGCGCTCGCGTAATGCGCCGCCAAGCACCCGTCCGCGCACCTCGCGTTGACGTCCACGCCGAGCTCGAGCACTCTTCGCAGCATTTTGTGTTCGCCGCTGTACGCCGCCTGGTGCGCCGCCGTCCATCCGTTCGAGTTCACGTCCTTGACGCACGCCGCGTCTTCCCTCAGCGCGCGTTCGAAGGCGTCGTGATCGCCGTCCTCGATCGCACCGAACAGTTCCGTCTGCGACGTCGACGATCCATCGTCATCGTCGTCGCCGTCGCTCTCCGCGTCGGTTTCGGTTTCGGTTTCGGTTTCGGTTTCCGTCTCCACCGCGCGTCGCATCGTCGACGTCGCCGGTCTCGCGCGTCGTCCGACGCCGCGGCTCGTGCGCGCGGGCATGCTCGCGGTCTTCGTCGTTCGGGCGGGTCGCGTCCGTCGCGCGCGCGCTCGGTCCTCCGCGCGCGGTCTGCGGCGGTCGTCCGGCGCCGCCATCGACGACCGACGCGACGGTTGGGCGGTCGAGCGTCGGGCGGCGATGCGGGACGCGTCGTCGCACTCGTCGACGCGCGCGGACGCGTCCCGAGCGCCGACCCGACGCCGACCCGACGCCGACCCGACGCCGATCCGACTCGATGTCGACGCGCCGACGCGCGCGCGCCTCGCCGACGCGCGAGAAAACGACGACCGAGGAAGATGCCGACGCGTGTCGGTTTTGTTTCGAAAGCGCGCGGGAAGACGACCCGTTGATCGCGCCGTGCGCGTGCAGAGGAGGACAAGAGTACATACACGCGAAGTGCTTGCTTCGATGGCAGCGCATGGTGGTGGTGCAAGCGCCGACGCATCCGGCGTTTTGGAACGAGGACACGCGGAGCAACGTGTGCAACGTGTGCAAGGAGGCGTTTACGACGCCGCCGCCGACGCGAATGACGCTGATGAGCTCGTTCACGGGAGCGGAGATCGCGGCGATGTGCGCCGTCGGGCACTTGTTGGTGTCGCACGCCGCGTTTAGCGCCAAACTTCGAGAGAAATTGCAAGACATGAACCCGGCGATGCGGCGGATTTGCTCGTACGAGTACTGGATCGAAGGGACGTACTTGATCACGGAGACGCGCGCGTCGTCGGACGAAGCGGGGGAGTCGAGCGAAGGAGACGTAGGCGATGACACAATCGTGGCGGTGAACTTGAACGGGCGATGCGACGTGAGTGAGGTCGTCCAGGGCGAAAGTCGGTTGTTTGAGATTGTCGGCGCCGGCGGACCGCGCGAGGCGTCGGCGAGCGAGCCACGCGCGGGAAGGCAAGTCCGCGTGCGCTTGCGCCAAGAATTTGAAGAAGGAAACGATGACGATGACGACAATGATGACGATAATGATGACGACGAACGAAATACGGCAGACGTGGATGACGCAGACGTGACGAACGAGGACGCCGACGAGGACGATTTGCCCCGAGACGAAATCGCCGACGACGCAGAGCAAACACCGGAACTTGTCATCGAAGTTCCCGAAGGCGTTGCTGACGATCGAGAGGCGTTTTTCGAGCACCTACAACAGCTATTATCACCGTTTGGCCCCATTTTTGAGGTGTATCAGCGATTTCGCAGGCGGCGAGTCATCGAGGACGCCTACGACGAAGTCGCCAGGGAATGGCGAGTCACGCGCCAGGACGTCGAGAACGCGGTTGAGATAGAGCTGTTCGATGGTGGACCGTGCGATCACGACGAAGTCGCGTTGTGCATTGTCGTCGGTACGGACACGTCGTGCGGCTACACGAAAGTCGAGGGAAGTTTGGCGGGCGCCATCAGCGTAGCGTTTAGAAGTTCTCGCGCGTACGCCGACTCGACCGACGGTTTGCGAGCGGGTGCCGTCGTGACATGCGCCGCAACCGCCGACGTGCGCGAGGCCGTTGGCGTTCTGTGCGGGTTTTCGGAAGAATCGAACACGTGGAACGTCGCTTCGCCTTTCGGCGTGCTGAAACGAACTCGAGAGGAGTTCGAGGTTCTTCGAAGCCCGACGCGCGCCAAAGTGCTCTGCTTCTTCGGTACCGCGCAATGGAACCGATCGCAACTTTTGGGTGAAATCGCGAGAGGACACTGGGGGTTGACGAAATCAGAGCCCGTCGACGTGGCGCGCGCAGAAACTGCGTATCGCCGCGCGATGGATTCTGGATCGCTCGTGTTTGCGCCGTTGACTGAAATGACGGAGGAGTTTATGCGCGACGAACTCGCAGAGATGTCGCGCATTCGATCGAGCGGTCAGCTCGACCGCGCGGGGTCATCCGCGTCCCACTGATGATTTTGTAACATACGCGAAGCTGCTGAACGAAAGTAATTGCCGTTATACATATTACATGCACGACGAACGCCGCCGCGCGGAGTCGACGTCGTGTGAACTTTCGACAACATGTGACGCGCGACGGGTTACGCGACACTTCGCAACGCAACGCGATCAAAATGACCTTACGACGCACCATCGCGCTCGCGTTTTTCGCCGCCACCACCGCAGCCGTCGCGGTCGCCGCGCAGGACTTCGTGTGTCCGGAATTCTCGGACGCGAAGGCGATGCGAGTGCTGATGACGTGCCTCGACGACCCCGATGGCTTGTGCGGATCGCAGTGCGTGGACGCGCTCGTCAAAGGCGCACTTGCCGTGAAGGACGATATCGCGGTGCCGTGCGAAGGTGGTGTCGATGGCGTCGTCGAAAACGTGCTCAAAAAGTGCACGGAGGAAGCGGGCCAACCTTTCGATCCGTGCGACGGCGCGTTTGCCGAACAATTGCGCGCGAACGCCGCTTCGGTGCGCTGCATCGGTGGTGGCACGCTCGAAAGCACGCTCGAAAGCTGAGAACCTCGAAATGGATTCAAAATCGCGCTCGCGCCTTTTGTAAGGCGAACCGTCACGTGAAGACGCCCTCTCGCAATCGGCGCTCGTGCCTGCGCTTCGCCGCCCGCCTTCTCGCCCGTCTTTTCGCCAACCGCTCGGGATCTGAGTCCCCACCGCTCGTCGCGCTATCGATCGTCAGCACCGATCGCAGTCGCTCGCTCCCGACGTCTCTCGCGACTTCCCCGCCGACGATCTCACCGCGCGCCGTCGGCTCGTCCTCGTCGCCCTCGAGCAAGCGTTTCGCCAACGCCTTTGCCCGCGCCGCGCGCTCGCGCGCTTCGTTCGACGGTCGCGGCCCCCAGCCGAGCTCTCTCGCGTCTCGCGTCGACGTCCACGCCTTCGCGTCCTCGTCCTCGTCTTCGCGCGCTCGCGCCGACGCGTACGAGCTCGCGCTCGAGCTCGACGAGCTCGCGCTCGCGCTCGAGCGCGACGTCCGCGTCGTCGTCGCCTCCCGCCTCCCGCGTCCGTCGTCCGTCGCCCACGTCTCCGCCGCGTCGACGAACGCGTCGTTTTCGCCCGCGTCGTCGTCGTCTCCCGCGCGCGTCGCCCGCGCTCGCGCCTCGCGTCGTCGCAACAGCGTCGTCACGACGTCTTCGCGCGCGCGCGGTCGTCGGCGACGTCCATCGCGGCGCGACATCGCGACGACGCGAGGCGTCGCGCGCGCATCGACGGGGTTCGTCGTCGCCACGGGCGTTCGTCGCGGCGTCGCGACGTCGCGCCGTCGCGACGAACGAACGCGCGACGCGCGGTTTTAAATCCACGCGCGGTCGGCCGTGACGACACCGCGCGCGTCCGGGCCGGAAGCCGACCTAGGGTTTAGACGGCTCGCGGAGAAAATGCTGTGTGTGATTCACCGGTTCGTCAACGTCTGCGGTTTCGTGCGATACGAGCGACGCGTGACGATCGCACCGACGGGATCTTGAATACGCGCGTTCGTGGCATCGACGGCCCGTCCGCCGCGACCGTTTCGTCGACGCGACGACGCCCGTCGGCGATCGGCGCGCGACGCCATCGCGCGACGCGCTCGAGGCTCGGGCGGGAGACGAAGAAGCGACGGGAGACGGGTCGAGGACGATCGCGATGCTGCGTCGGGCGATGCGCGCGAGCGCGATGCGGGCGTGCGAGCGAGGATGCGTCGCCGCGCGAAACGCGTTGACGACGAGCGCGAGCGGGAGCGGGAGCGGGAGCGGGAGCGCGCGATCGATCGCCACCGCGGCGTCGTCGTCGACGTCGTCGTACGAGATCATCGATCACGAGTACGACGCCCTGGTCGTCGGCGCCGGCGGCGCGGGCTTGCGCGCCGCGATCGGGCTCGGCGAGCACGGATTCAAGACGGCGTGCGTCACGAAGTTGTTCCCGACGCGATCGCACACGGTGGCGGCGCAGGGAGGGATCAACGCGGCGCTAGGGAACATGACCGAGGACGACTGGCGGTGGCACGCGTACGACACGGTGAAAGGGGCGGATTGGTTGGGAGACCAAGACGCGATTCAATACATGTGTCGCGAGGCGCCAAAGGCGGTGATCGAGTTGGAAAAGTACGGGATGCCGTTTTCACGAACGGACGAGGGGAAGATTTATCAAAGAGCGTTCGGAGGACAATCGCTGGATTACGGCAAGGGCGGTCAGGCGTATCGATGCGCCGCGGCGGCTGATCGAACGGGACACGCGATGTTACACACGCTCTACGGCGCGGCGTTGAAGCACGACGTGCAATTCTTCGTGGAGTATTTCGCGTTGGATTTGATCATGGACAAAGGCGAGTGCGTCGGAATCATGGCTCTGTGCCTTGAAGACGGCACGTTGCACCGATTCAGATCACACCAGACGATTTTAGCCACCGGAGGTTACGGCAGAGCGTACTTTAGCGCGACGTCGGCACACACGTGCACGGGCGACGGCAACGCCATGGTGGCGCGCGCGGGTTTGCCGTTGCAAGATCAAGAATTCGTGCAATTTCACCCGACTGGGATTTACGGCGCCGGATGCTTGATCACCGAAGGTTCGCGCGGCGAAGGCGGAATCTTGCGCAACTCGGAGGGCGAACGTTTCATGGAGCGCTACGCCCCGAGCGCCAAGGATCTCGCCAGTCGCGATGTCGTCTCGCGATCGATGACGCTCGAGATTCGCGAAGGACGTGGTGTCGGTAAAGAGAAAGATCACATCTACTTGCACTTGAACCACTTGCCTCCGGAGCTATTGGCGGAGCGCCTTCCGGGGATTTCGGAAACCGCCGCGATTTTCGCCGGCGTCGACGTCACCAAGGAGCCGATCCCCGTCATCCCCACCGTGCATTACAACATGGGTGGTATCCCAACCAACTACAAGGGCGAAGTTGTGGCACCTAAGAACGGAGACCCGGACGCCATCGTCCCTGGCTTGCTCGCCGCCGGCGAGGCGGCGTGCGCGAGCGTGCACGGCGCCAACCGTTTGGGTGCCAACTCATTGCTCGACATCGTCGTCTTCGGTCGCGCGTGCGCTAACACGGTGGCTGATAAACTCAAGCGCGGTGCACCGCATCGTGAGATCGCCAGCGACGCCGGATCGAACGCCATCGAACGTTTGGACAAGATTCGAAACTCCAAAGGCAGCGCGCCGACGGCGATGCTTCGTAAGACGATGCAAAAGGTGATGCAAGAGGATGCCGCGGTTTTCCGTACTCAAGAAACGCTCGCAAACGGGTGCAAGCGTATCGACGACGTCGCGGCGCAGCTGGACAACTTGAAGCTCACCGACCGATCGTTGGTGTGGAACACTGACTTGGTCGAAGCGCTCGAACTTCACAACCTCATGCCCAACGCGCAGACGACGATGCACTCAGCCGAGCAACGCAAGGAAAGCCGTGGTGCGCACGCCCGCGAGGATTTCCCCGACCGTTTAGACGACGCGTGGATGAAGCACACGCTCGCGTACGTGGAAAACGGCAAGGTGAAGATTGATTACCGTCCCAACCACCACTACACCCTCGACGCCGAGATGGACGTAATTCCGCCCAAGGCGCGCGTGTACTAACTGCGCGACCTCGCAACTCAACGTTTACTACTCGCAGTACTTTAAGCCTCCATTAGCTCACCGCGCGTTGAATTTAAGTAAAATCACCCATCTCGCACGCGTTTCGTCGTCTTGTCTCTCGTCTCTCCGTCGCGCGCGCGTCTCTCGCTTCCGCACAGCCAGGCGCGCATCGCCCGATGGCGCCACCGTCCGAACCCGCGCCCGAGCTCGAGGCCGACGTCAAGGCGTACGCCTCGTCTCTTGGGTTCGCTCCTCGCGCGAGCGACGGCGCCGTCACCCGCGGCTTCGACGACCGAGACTTCCGCGCGGAACACTTGAGAAAGAAGGAGGCGGCGGCGGCGCGGCGCGCGAAAGAAAAGTCATCGACGACGCGCGAGGACGACGCGCGAGACGACGGCGAGCGCGGCAGAGGAAAGAAACGCGCGCAGACGAACGATGCTCGCGCGAACGCGTCACAAAAAGCGACGCGGGACAAGGCAAACGATGGGAAGAAGACGTCGCGGGACGACGGCGACGGCGACGGCGACGGCGGCGCGGCGGCTCGAGAGCGGCCGTCGGGAAAGAAACGACCGTGGAATCCAGGGGCGGGGCCTATGCCGAGTAAAGGCGATGTAAAGGGAGGTAAATCGAATCGCGATGGTGGTGCGAATGCGAGCGCGTCGGGGGGGGCGTGGTACGAGGCGAGCGAGGCTTTGGACGCCGAACTCGGGAGCGCTGGCAAGCGCGGGAAATCCAAGTCGGAACCGACGCGCGGTGAGCTGGAAGAGAAGGAACGCATGGCGAAGAATGCGCTAGAAGATCGAGTGAACACGTACGCCAAACGCATGCAGCGACACAGCGATGCAAACGCGAAATGGTTGGAGATGGTTCGCACAAACGGTACGGCGAGCGATAAAGTAGCCGCCAACGTGTTGAGCGTGACCGAGGACCCAGCGGCGAACTTGAAAGCGCTGGAGAATTTACTAGGAATCGTCGAACGCGCTCGAGCGAGTGGGGGCAAACGTGGGGCTGTGCAATCGATCACCGCGCTCGAGACGTTGTTTCGGGAAAGCCTGCTCCCCGATCGAAAGCTGCGATATTTTAGCGAACAGCCCCTCTCGGTGGCGGCGAGTGCCCCGCACGAACGCAAGCGATTGATGTACTGGTACGTCGAAGACTCTATTAAGCGTATGTACTTGCGGTTCATTGCGGCTTTGGATGAGTTATCTCGAGATCCTTTGCCGATTCTCAAGGAAAAGTCTTTGAAGAGCGCGTACGCACTACTCAAATCCAAACCCGAAGGCGAGCGTCAGTTGTTGAACATAATGGTCAACAAACTCGGCGATCCGTCGAGAAAAATCGCATCCAGCGCGTCGTATTTGTGTTTAGAGCTCATCAAGGCGCACCCTGCGATGAAGCGCATCGTCGCACGAGAGGTGGAAGCGTTCACGTTTCGAAGAGGCGTGGGATTGAAGGCGCAGTACTACGCCGCGGTGATGATGAATCAAATTCCTCTCGGGCACAAGGGCGATGGACCGGCGTTGGCTGAGCAGCTCATCGAGGCGTACTTTGGATTGTTTCAGTATTTGTACAATTTGTCGCTGAAGAAAGATCCCGCGAAAGAAGAAGAGGCTAAGCCCGAGGTGAAGAAGAAGGACAAAAAACGTCATCGAGACGGTGGCCGGGGTCGCGGCGGTCGCGGCGGTCGCGGCGGTCGCGGTGGCCGTGGACGCGGTGGTAAGGATAGCAACAAACCAACACAACCAGCGCAAATCGGTGCAGGCGTTGACGCTCGAGTCGTCTCCGCCTTACTCACGGGAATCAATCGCGCGTTTCCGTACGTGGCGAGCGAAAAAATGGACGCTCTCATCGATCGCATCTCTCCCGCCTTGTTCACTATTGCGCACTCTCCCAATCTCAGTGGGGCGTTGCAAGCGATGATGTTGCTATTTCAGTTGTTATCGGCTCGTTCATCAGTGAGCGATCGATATTATCGCGCACTGTACGCCTTGCTGTTGCATCCGGGACTGTTGCGATCGGCGAACAATGCGCAAGTATTATCGCTTATTTTCAAGAGCTTGCGCGAGGACGTCGTTCCGAAGCGCTCGGCGGCGATGGTGAAACGTTTGTTACAAGTGGCTTCGCAAGCACCGGCTACGTTCGCGTGCGGTGCGCTCATGGCGGTTAGTGAGTTTTTGTCGAAGCAGCCTTCGCACTGGAACGCCATTCGAGTACCGCGAGAGACTGAAGAGGATGGCGTCGAGCACTTCAGCGACGTCAGAGACGACGAAGACGAAACAAACGAAGGGACTGGGTTGTTTGAGGGCGATAAAACGACGGAAAGAACGCCCAAAGCGACGAAAAGTGACAGCGAAAAGTCCTCAGATGATGACGAGGATGCCGACCAAGCCAACGCCGTCGATGGCGAAAAAGGCTCGAACCGAGTCGGCGGGCCGAGCGAGCGATACGACATGGAGAAGCGAGAGCCCATGTACGCGCGCGCGGAAACTTCGTGCTGGTGGGAACTCAATGTTCTCGCCGCGAACGCTCACCCGTCAGTCTCCGCGATGTCCCGCACTTTGCTCGAAGGCAAGCCAATTGAATACGACGGCGATCCTCTCTCTGACATGACGCTCACCGTGTTCCTTGACAAATGGTTGCAGAAGAAGCCGAAGAAAAGATCCAAGGGTGGTTCTCAAGTCATGCGAGCGTTGGAATCCGACGCGAGCGCGGCGTACATGCCCGGCACGGACGAATTTGCGTCGCTCATGGAGTCCGAAGTCGACCCTTCCGACGTCTTCTTTCATCGCTACTTTGCCAACAAGACGGAGAAGGCGGCGGCGAAGAAGAAAAAGGCGGACAAGAAAACGACAGACGACGACGACCAGGCAGAATCCGAGTCAGATGCCGACGGCGAGCTCCCGAAGAAGAAATTCGACGACAGCGAATCCGAAGGCGACGACAGCGAAGACGAACTCGCGGTGGAGGAAATCAACATCAACGACGCCTCCGACTCGGAGGACGACGAAGAGCTCGCGATTCCACTCAAGAAGATCCGCAAGAACGATTTCAAGGAGGATAGCGACGACGCCGCGGACGAAGAGTTCGGCAAGTCTGAGCGCCAGGAAGAAGCGATCGAAGACGAGCGATACGATTTGGACGCCTTCGCGGCGGCGTACGGCAGACAACCCGGGTACTTGATTCGCGAAGCCGCAGAGCGCGAGAGAGCGGCGGAAGCGAAGGCGATCGAGGCGATCAAACGCGCGGTTCAGCGCACGCCCACGGGTGCAAACGATGAAGACACCATCGACGACGACTTTACCGCCGGCGGCGTCTTCGCCTCGGCCGAAGAATACGAAACCATGATCAACACCGACGCCGTCAACGCCGTGGATCCGAACAAGCTCGACGACGACGAAGCCGACGACGAGGAAGCTGACATCGAAGTCAACGACGACGACGACGACGACGACGACGACGACGACGACGACGACGAGCCATCGCCGCCACCATCGAAAAAGACCAAACCGTCTCCGTCGTCGTCCTCGAAGAAGACGTCCGAGCGCCGTCGCTCGCGCGCCGAATAGCGCCGCGACGTCCGCGTCGAATCGTGTAGTCACTCCGCGTCGTTACGCGGCGTAGGGTAAAGGGAAGACGTTGTAGTACGACAATGCCATCGTTCGCGTTTCCTTCCTTCGCGCGCTCGCGACCGAACTCCACACCGGCGCGTCCTCGCGTCCTCGCGTCCTCGCGTCCTCGCGTCCTCGCGCGTCAAAGTCAACCAATTCCCGCCGCCGCGGCGATTCGATTCGATTCGATCGTCACTCGCTCGCGCGCGAGCGTCGAACCGCGCGCGGATCTCGCGACTTTTGCCATCGCGCGAGGACTCGCGATGACCGACATCGGTCTCCCCACGACGTCCGCGCGCGCGCTCACGCGCGTCGAACGCGTCGGCGCGCACTCGCACGTGCGCGGCCTCGGATTGGATGACGCGCTCGATGCGAAGAAATCGTCCCAAGGCTTGGTTGGACAGGTGAAAGCGCGCAAAGCCGCGGGCGTGATCGCGAATATGATACGCGACGGCACGATCGCCGGGCGCGGGGTGCTGATCGCGGGCGCGCCGGGGACGGGGAAGACGGCGATCGCGCACGGAATGGCGAAGACGCTCGGCGAGGAGACGCCGTTCGCGTCCATGGCGGCGAGCGAGATATTCTCGATGGAGATGTCCAAGACGGAGGCTCTGACGCAGGCGTTCCGCAAGGCGATCGGGGTGAGGATAAAGGAAGAGACTGAGATCATCGAGGGAGAGGTGGTGGAGATTGAAATCGATAAACCGGTGGGAGCGCTCGCGAGCGCGCGCGCCAAGACGGGCAAGTTGACCATGAAGACGAGCGATATGGAGACAGTGTACGATTTGGGAACGAAGATGATCGATGCCATCAGTAAGGCAAAGGTGAACGCCGGGGATGTGATCAACATCGATAAGGCGAGCGGAAGAATTACGAAGATTGGGCGGTCGTTTTCGCGGTCGAGAGACTACGACGCCATGGGGGCGACGACCAAGTTTGTGGCGTGCCCGGAAGGGGAGCTTCAAAAGCGTAAAGAGGTGGTGCACACGGTGTCGCTGCACGAAATCGATGTCATCAACTCCCGCACGCAAGGTTTCCTCGCCCTTTTCGCCGGAGACACGGGGGAAATCCGAGCAGAGATTCGCGAGCAAATCGACAATAAAGTTTCCGAGTGGAAAGAGGAGGGCAAGGCTGACATCATCCCGGGCGTGCTTTTCATCGACGAAGTGCACATGCTCGATATCGAGTGCTTTTCTTTCTTGAACCGCGCGTTGGAGAACGAGCTGGCGCCCATTTTAGTCGTCGCCACCAACCGCGGCATCACGAAGATTCGAGGCACCGAGTTCCGCTCGCCTCACGGTATCCCGATCGATCTTCTCGATCGTTTGTTGATCATCCACACCCAAGCTTACGACGAGCGCGAGATGAAGGCAATTTTGGAAATCCGCTGCGAAGAGGAAGACGTCGATCTCGCCGACGACGCCAAGGATTTGTTGTGCAAAATCGCGTGCGAAACCAGTTTGCGTTACGCCATTCAACTCATCTCTGCCGCCTCGCTTCGCGCGAGCAAGCGCAAATCCGCCAAGGTGGACGTCGATGACGTGAGCAAGGTGTACGGGATGTTCTTAGACGTCAAGCGTTCGACGCAGTTCATGCTCGATTATCACCAAGACTACATGTTCAACGAAACCGACACCGCCATGGAGGCGTGAGGCGATCGACGACGATCATTTTCGAATTTATTTCCATCCGTCGAGCGCGCGAACCTTCGCACGAGCGTTGTAATCTCCTAGTATCGAAGATGAGTGAAAAAAACGCGCCGAGACTCACCACACGGACCACACACCGCACGCGCGTCGTCCCATCCCCGCGCCCGTCGCGCGCCGCGCCGCCTCTTCGCGACGCCCGTCGCGTGACGCCCCCTCGCATCGAACGCTAGACGTTTGATACTATCGCGGCGCACGAGTTAAAGAAGTGTAAAACGCTCGCACTCTCCTTGCTGCACGCATAAGCAGTTTGGTCTCGCCGCTGAACCAACCCTCGCGACCACTTCGCAGATTCATCATGCCGTCCGCGGCGCAACTTAAGAAGCAAGGCTACGCCGAACGCGTGCACAAGCTTTTGGATAACTATGATACCGCGCTGTTAGTGCACGCCGATAACGTCGGGTCGAAACAGTTCATGGACATTCGCGCGGTACGTCGATCGATCGATCGCGCGGGACGCTCACCAAAGCCCTAGAGGGTGACCGAGGGCGTTTCGCTTCGCCGCGCCCGTAAATCTCGACCGCGACGACTGACGGTGATGAACTTGTGCGCGCGTCCAGTCGCTTCGTCCGGAATCCGTGGTGCTCATGGGTAAGAACACGCTCATGCGCAAGTGCATCTCCAACTATTGCGCCGCCAAGGGCGACGACACGTGGATGACGCTTTCGAACAAGCTCGTGGGTAACGTCGGTATCATCTTCACCAAGGGTGATTTGTTGGATGTTCGTAAGAAGATTCAACAATTCGTCGTGCCGGCGCCGGCGCGCGTCGGCGCCATCGCGCCGGTCGAAGTCGTCGTGCCGGCGGGTCCGACTGGGATGGAACCGTCACAAACGTCCTTCTTCCAAACGCTGAACATCGCGACGAAGATTAACAAGGGTACGATTGAAATCCTCAACGACATCGTCGTGTTACAACCGGGCGACCGTGTTTCATCTTCTGCCGCTGCATTGCTCGGTAAGATGAAGTTCACGCCGTTCACGTACGGTTTGATCGTCATGGAAGTCTACGACAAGGGCGCCATGTACCCGTCCGCCGTCTTGGACATCACCAACGAAACTCTCGAGAAGAAGTTTATGTCCGGTGTCGCCCAAGTCGCGTCGCTTTCCTTGGCGTCTGGCTACCCGACCCTCGCGTCCGTGCCGCACTCCATCGTCAACGCGTACAAGAACGTCCTCGCCATCTCCATTGGTACCGACTACACGTTCGAGTTGGCGCAAAAGGTCAAGGACTACCTCGCCAACCCGGGCGCTTTCGCGTCCGCGGCTCCGGCTGCGGGTGGCGATGCTGCCGCCGGCGGTGCCGCCAAGGCCGCCGCCGTCGAGGAAGAGGAAGAAGAGGCCGAAATGGACTTCGACTTGTTCGATTAATCTCGAGAAAAGAATGGTGTTCCTTAGGAAATGCTAGACAATTTGTTGTGATCGACGCTAAAGATTTACAGCTCAAATCGCGACTCGCCGCGCCTGAAGTTTCGCGAAAAGAAGAAACGAGGAGCATCGCTGGGGGATTGTCCAAAGAATACCATTATCAACGCTAAATAATTACAACTGAAAACGCAATTCCATGCGTCTCGCTATTCTTCGATAAGCCTGCGCACGCTGCGCAGCTCGGCTTCGACGGCTTCAAGCGAAAAGTCGCCCGAGGTCGTCGGCGTCGGGGATGGCGCGCTCATCATTTCCCCGAACCCCTCTTCAGCAAGATTTCGCGCCGCGGACGATGAAATCGCAGCGCCAGCGAAACTACAATCCGAACCCTCATTCGCGGCGACAAAATCCGTCGCACGTCCGTCGAACGTCCCCGTTTCCGACGTCTCGTCAATTTCTTCCAACCGAAGCATCGCGCTCACGGGCGCCTCTAACTCCACTAAGTTTTTACACAGCTCAATCGTCTCAATCGTGAGCGCTCTTACGAAGTCATGTCTTTCGCGCATCGATTCCACCACACTCGCTATCTTTTGCAAAAATTGCTCCGCCGATAGCGAATCGTCGACGTTACCGTTCTCTTGTATATCGTCTTCGAATCTTCCCGAGAGCGTTCGCGCGGGCGTCGAGCCGCCGAACGCTACCGCGAACGCACCCGGCTCTTCGCTCATCGTTCGCTTGTGCATCGCACGCTTCCTAGCCTGCGCGACGATGCTCGTACTCTTTGTCGGTTGCACCCAACTCGGCCCTTTGATGACGTCTTTACTCGCCGCACCGACCTCATCACCGCGATACTTTTGAAACGACGCTCTTTGCGTGACAACATCCATGTCCACGCTCATACCTCGTCCTTTGATCGGCGTCGTTCTCGTCGACAGCGACGTCGGCGGTAGACCGCCGTCGCCGCCCGCTCTCTTCTCCTTGCTCGCGCCGTGCGAAAATCGCCTATCCGCGAGCTCGCCCACGACACCATCGTCCACGGCTCGCACGTGCGACGCGCTCGCGTACGCGTTCAACGCCGTCCCAGAGCTCTTCCCGAACGACGCTTCCTTCTTCGGCGACGTCATCACTCGACTCGCGCTCGCGGCGCCGCGCGGCGACTCCCCGAGCGCGCGCGCCGACCGTCGCCCCATCCCCGTCCCGACCCGCTCCGCGTTCGTCTGCGCCGCGCGCGACGCGGCGTGTCCATCGCCTCTCCCTCGCGTCGCGTTCGCGCCTTTCCCGCGCGCTCGCTCGCTCGCGCGCGCCCCGTCGTCGACATCGCCGTCTTTGAATTCGAACGCCCGCGCGTCGTCGTCGTTCGTCGTCGCCGTCGTCGTCGCCGTCGTCGTCGAGCGCGGCGACGACGCGTCATCGCGATGCGGTTTCGTGCACGCGCATCCCATGGCGCGTCGTCTTCGCGACGCGACGCGACGCGACGCGATGTGATGTTTGTCGCGAGCGTCGTCGGTCGTTACACGTCGTCGCGCCGCGATGCGCGCGTACTTGGTGCGTCACGCGCAGAGCGAGAACAACGTCCTGCGCGCGCCCGGGCTGGACAACGCCGAGCGAAGCGCCGACCCCGGGGTCACGGCGAGGGGCTGCCGACAGATGGATGCGCTCGAGGCGCGTTTCGCGAGACTGCGCGCCGACACGGCGAGAGGGATCGCGCTGTACGCGTCACCGATGCGTCGGTGCTTGCTCACGGCGAACGCGATGGCGCGAGGGATGCGGACGCGGGCCAAGGTGATGATCGACGCGCACGAGCACGGCGGATGCTTTCGCGGCGCGCGCGGACGAGACGCGGACGCGGACGGGACGAGTCGAGCGATCGGCGAGCGCGGGATGACGAGAGATGAGATCGAGAGCGAGTTCGAGCTCGTGGATGCGAGCGATGTGCCGACGATCGGGTGGTGGGACGCCTCGCGAGGGTGCGAGACGGTGGCGGAGGCGCAGACGCGCGCGCGCGGCGTGGCGAAGTATTTAATGCACAAGGCGCGCGCGATGGCGGCGGGTGAGGAGGAAGAGATGGACGTGTGCATCGTCACGCACGGAATGTTTATCGATATGCTGCTCAAGACGCTGTTCGATGTGCCGAGAACGCGAGGAAAGCAGGGGGCGCTGTTTTGCTCGCAAAACGCGTGCGTGCACGAACTTCATCTCGACATCGCCGAAGACGGCGATTCGGTGGGATTGCAGGTGTTTAACGACGTCACGCACATTCCCGAAGAGGCACGCTCGGGTGGCACCGTCGACGGGCTCTCGGAGGCGTACACGAACGAAGGTTCGGCGTGAGACGCGTTCGAGTCGGCGTAAGTTTCGCCGTAATATTTTACAGTACATTTGATGTTGCAATATATCTAGGTTTGAGCTAAACACGAGCGCTTGTCGTTTGCGCACTACAGACGAGCCTTCTTCCCGCTTCGCATGAACGGTCGCAGGCTCCATTCGATGTCGCAATCGTCCATTTCCACCGTCCCGAGCTTGATTTGGTACAAGCGCATCTCGAACCTCGGACCGATTTCCGTGAGCGCGACTGATTTCGCCCCTTTCGGCATCTCGTACATGTGATGGCGCAAAGAAATATAATCAGCATCGTTCGCAAACGTCACGACGCGCTTTGACTTCGCCTTGGGCTCGGGGAACAAGTGCTTCAGCACCGTCGCCGTGCGCTTGCCGAGCGGCGACGTAAAATTTTCTAAAATCAAGTGCGGAAACACCTCGCTGACGTGACCGATGTCCTGATCCTTGATATCGTGCCGCATCACCGTGTTGGACAACCCAAAGTAACACGTCGGCCCGAACGGTAGGTGCGAAATCACCAACCCATCCGGCTCGCCCCGGTGTTCGTGCACCATGACTAAATCCGTGAACCCGCCGTTTCGACACAAATCCACCAAATCCGGCAAGATTTGACTCCCGCGGTTGATCCTTTGCGACGTGGGAAACAACAACTTGAGCTCTTTCGCGAATTGTTGCAACCGACTCGACGGATCTCGCGACGTCGTCAGAAGCACTCTCGGTTCCCGTTCCGCCGCCTTCGCGTACTCGTCGTCAATCACCCCTCGCGCCCCGTACGACGCCGTCTTCGCGTCTTCCGCGTGCACTTCCTCCCGCAATCGCGCTTCTTCCTTCCGCAACTCCGTCGGGATCGCCTTGCCGTCCTCCAGGCACTGTCGAATCGTTCGTTTCTTTTCGTACAGCTCGCGCTCCTTGCCTTCGAGCGATTTTCGATACACAAACTCTCGCCGCAGGCGCGCCGTGCGTCGAAGCATGCCGACGAATCACGGGGCGTTCGAACCCGAACGCGTCGCGCCGTCGCGTCGGTCCGTCGCGCCGTCGCGTCCGCGTCGACGTCGTCGCCCCGTTCGACGCGTCGCGCACTTCGGCCGCCGCCGCCGCGCGCGACGGCGCGACGTCGCCCGGCGCCGGACGCGCCGCGCGCGCCGTACGCGACGCGATCGAACCGCCATCAAACGTCGCGCGTCGATCGCATCATAAAACGACGACCGCGTCGAATGATGGCGCCGCGAACCACGAATATGCGCGTGGGGTTTACGCGATGGATCGATAAAAATCATCCGCGCGCGATCCGAACGCGCCCGCGTCGTCCCGGCGCGCGCGCGCCCGCGCGGGGCGTCACAACGCGCGCGCGCTCTCTCGACACACCGATCGATCATGGCGTCTCTCACGCAATCCGCCGTCTTCGGCAAGAAGTTCACGACCGTGAAGGCGTCCACGAAGCGGTGCGTGCGCGCGCGCGCGTCGACGACGATCGAATCGCCCGCGCGCGATCGATCGCGTATCCCGTTCGCGATAGGGTGATGGCGACGGCGATGGCCGGCGCGCCGGCGCGCGTCGTCGCGGCGTCGTCGCGATCGAGCGGAATTCCGCGCGAAAGGAATTTCACGCGTCGATCGCGCGACGCCGCGAGACGCGAGACGCGTCGCCGTCGCCGTCGCCGCCGTCGACATCGATCGATCCACGTCCACGATCGCGCGTCGCGCTCGATCTCGAGACTGACGAACGTCGTCGCGTTCGCGCGTCTCGTCCACAGCGCCACCAAGACCACGGTCGCTCGCGCGTCGATGAACGACTTCGCGGAGAAGGTGTCCAAGGCGTCCGTCGCGCTCGGCGTCGCCGGTGCCGTGCTCGCGCAGGTGCGTCGAACGAATCGAATCCTCGAACGAGATACGAGCGCGCGATACGGTTGGGGCGTGCGCGCGCGAGGGAGAGACGACGCGCGCGGGTCGGCGCGTCGGACGTCGAGTGGGCGTTCGTCGGACGCAGAAAATTGCCCGCGACGCGGACGGCGACGCGCGGCGCGCGCGCCGACGGCGTCGACGTCGCGCGTTCGCGCGTTCGCGCCATCGTGAAACGCCCCGTATCGCGAGAGATCTCTGGACTGACGAATTTGAAACCCTTTTGTATGCGCAAACAGTCTGCGGGTGCTGTCACGTACGACGAACTCCAAGGCTTGACGTACTTGCAAGTCAAGGGTACTGGCTTGGCGAACACGTGCCCGGTCGTCGAAGGTGGTGTGTCCGGCAAGGAAATCAAGGCTGGTGACTACGCCCTCGAGCGATTCTGCATGGAACCGACCTCGTTCACGGTGAAGGAAGAGTCGCAATTCAAGCAAGGCGAATCCGAGTTCTCGAAGACGCGCTTGATGACGCGCTTGACGTACACCCTCGACGGCATGACTGGCTCCTTCAAGGTTGGCTCCGATGGCTCCGTCACCGTCCAAGAGAACGATGGCCTCGACTACGCCCCGGTCACCGTGCAATTGCCGGGTGGCGAGCGCGTGCCGTTCTTGTTCACGCTCAAGGAGTTCACTGGCAAGGGTAACACGTCCCAGTTCGGCGGCGACTTCGTCGTCCCGTCTTACCGTGGTTCTTCTTTCCTCGACCCGAAGGGCCGTGGTGGTTCCACTGGTTACGACAACGCCGTCGCCCTCCCGGCGCGCGCTGACTCCGAGGAACTCCAAAAGGAGAACCAAAAGAACACCGCCGCGCTCAAGGGCTCCGCCGTGTTCAACGTCGCCAAGTACGACCCGGCCACCGGTGAAATCGCCGGCGTTTTCGAGTCCATCCAGCCGTCTGACACTGATCTTGGCGCCAAGGTGCCGAAGGATGTTAAGATCACCGGCCTTTGGTATGCCAACCTTGGCAGCAAGTAGACGACAGGATTACGCTGTATGAGCTGCGCGATGGCGATTTAGTGACGTTGTGCGCGTCACGCTGTATGCGAACCGAGTAGTCAATTTGGTGACGTACGAAATAGAGTACCTTAGAATGTGTCGATGATCCGTGACGGGCGGTGTCGCGTCAGCGATTCCACACGCCGCGATTATTTCGGCGCTTGCGAAACCTGATTTCTCCGCAAAGATATGTAACGAACAGAGTTTCAACTTCCACAATCCTTAAAACGCTAAATCATCTACTCGCTTCGTCGCTCGCGATAGTATCCGCCTCTCGCAGGATCGAGCGCGGCCAAATTTTGAAACATTTCCCGCGGGTGTTCGTCTCCGAGCGACGCGAGCGCTAGGAGCGGCCACTTGCACGTCGGCTCGAGATCGCTCACCTCGCGACACGTCTGCCGCTCTCGTTCGAGCAATGATTCACGATCTTTCGCGTCTTCGATCGCTCGAGCCCGCGACGTGAGCCATCTATGATACATCCACGCGCTCTGATCTTCGGGTTCGGTGTAAAACGCGTTCGAAGCGAGCTCAAACTCTCGCTCGAGTGTCTCCGCGTCCGCCGCGCCGCGAGATTCCAAAATCGCGCTTCGATAGTGCCACGCGCTGTAATTGCTGAAATTGTTCTCAATCTTCGTCAGCGTGTACTGCAGCTCCTCATCTACGCCGCGACCGAGTTTCTCCGCCACGAACCGCCTGTACGCCCAGCAATGAAAGTTTCTATCGTCCGCGTTTAACATGTCCGCGCACAGCTTTGCCTCGCGTTCGAGCGTCTCTCTCGCCTTTCCCTCCTCCGTCCCGAACGCCTCGATCATCCTTCGCAGGACCCATTTCCTATGATACCAGCTCGGATAACTCTTCGGATTATTCCTCAACGCCGTCTCGCTCACCCTGAGTTCGTCGCTCCACCAATCGCCTTCGCCTTCGCCTTCGTCTCCGCCTTCGCTCGTCGTCGCCGCGTCCCCCGTTCGCGCCTCGATCGTCTCTCGTCGATAATTCCACGCCGTCAAAATCTCTGGACACAAACCTAAGAGTTTTTCACACGCCTTCATCGACGCCTCGTCTCGCGCGCCGGCCGCGCGTCGTCGCAACACGTCCGTCTATCGCGGTCGAGTCGCCCATCGTTCGCGCCATCAGTCAGTCCGGTGTTCGCGCCTCTTTCGCGCCTCTTTCGCGCGCTCGCGTCGGCGCACCTCGAGCGCCTTGAACGCGCCGACGCGCGCCGCGTTCGCGCGCCGTCGCGCGTCGCGTTCGTCGACCGTCTGTCGTCGTCGTCCGTGCATGACGACACGACGCGACGACGAGTGACGCCACAGCGACGCGCGTCGACGCCGCGGCGCGCGCGATGGCGTCCGCGGCGCGCGCGACGACGGCGTCCGCGGCGCGCGCGACGACGGCGTCCGCGGCGCGCGCGCGAACGCGACGCGCGGCGAACGCGACGACGCGAGAGCGTCGACGACGAGGGACGTCGACGACGACGACGACGACGACGGCGCGCGCGCTGAGCGCGCGGACGAGCGACGACGCGGAAGCGGCGGGGGTGATCGATCCGTATCGTCACGCGCAGGGCGCGTGCGAGGTGAGACCGAAGCGAGCGCGAGCGACGCGATCGAGGGGAGGAGGCGCGACGCGACGCGACGCGACGGGCGACTGACGACGCGAGCGGTGCTCGTGAATGGATAGGTGGACATAACGCTGCAGACGACGACGACGGAGAACGGCGCGGTGAAGGCGATGGTGTTCAGCACGACGGCGCCGGTGGACGTGCTCGAGGTCGAACGGCTGTGCGCGTGCGCGGGCTGGCCGGATAGACCGCGAGCGAAGTTGAAGCGCGCGCTCGAAAATTCGTTCATGGTGGCGACGCTGTACGAGTGCGACGTGGACGCGAGCACGGGGAACGTCGGAGAGACGTCGCGAGGACGGTTGGTGGGGTGCGCGCGAGCGACGAGCGACCACGTGTTCAACTCTACGCTGTGGGACATCATCGTCGACCCGGAATATCAGGGCAAGGGTCTGGGGAAAGCGTTAGTGCAGCAGATGATTCGTTCGCTCTTGGCGCGCGACGTGGCGAACGTGACGCTTTTCGCCGATCAAGACGTGATTCCGTTTTATCGCGCGCTCGGATTCGTGCAAGACCCGGAGGGGATCAAGGGCATGTTTTTGTACCCCGAATAGACTCTCTTCACCACGAACCATGCTGTATAATTACCACAAACGATGAATGAACCTATTCCTACGCGCCACCGAGACTCAAGATTTCTCGCGCCAGCGCTTTGCTCGACGTCGTCGTGAGCTGCTCGACGAGCGATCGTTTCGCCTCGCCGTTCCATAGATTGCCGCGGCGCTTCACCATGTCGATGGCGTGCTGGCGAACGCGGTCGTCATCGCACGCCAACGCGTACCGAGTCACCCACGCGGTTCCGGTTTGCGCGAAACGCTCGCTCGGCGCGGCGAGTAGATTGCTCTCGCACGCGTCGACGATGGACACGCCAAAGTCTTCGTCGACGAATGTTTGATCCTTCCAAAACGACGCAAACGCCACGATTCCGCACCGACGGTGCCACAGCGACGCGCCTTTGTCGTGCGCCCACGACAAAATTTTCGGCGCCAACTCGGGATTGTGCTTCCACATCTTCCGCAAAACCTTCGTCGCTAAAGCGTCCGCCACGGCCCAGTCGCCGACGACGGATTTTCCGCGCAACACGTCGCGTTCGAGACGATCGAGCGTCGCCACCGTCGCCAACGCGTTCAACGGTTCGCGTTCGCACAATAAAATCACTCCCGCTTGCTTCGCTTCGCCGTGCGTGTGTCTCAACAGCGCCACGGCGTCGTCCAACCGCGTCGTCATCGCTCGAGCGTCCTCCGTCTCGCCTCGCGCGCGCTTCCTCGTCGGCTTCGGCGCCACCGCGTCGACGCACGCCCGCGTCTGCGGCGTCGTGCACCCGTAAAACGGCGTCGACCCTTTCATGTACGCCGTCAATCGCGCTCGGACGCTCGCGCTTCCCCGTCGTCCGAGCGCCTCGCATATCGCCTCCGCCGTCGCCGTCGTCGCCGTCATTCCGGCGCGTACGTCGCGCACCGCTCCAACGCTTCGTCCGCCTCCGCCGTCGTCCGCACGCCGTTCAGCACGCGACCCTCGGGCAGGAGTTTCACGTTCGGTCCGTCCGCGCACTCGCTCTGGCACCGCGTCGTCTGCACGCGCACGGCGACGCCGAGCTCGAGCTCGCTCGCGCGCCGCGTCAGCGTCTCGAGCGTCCGCAGCGCGCCCTTTCGCTTGCACTCCTTGCTCGCGCACACCAGGGCGCAGCGATCGACGTCGTCGGCGGTCGCGGTCGCGGCGCGCGGTCGCGGTCGCCGCGCGCGGGACGCGCTCGAGCGAGGCGCGGCGACGACGCGCGCGAGCGGACGACGCGCGAGCGAGGCACCGCGCATGGACCGTCGCGGACGCCGGGACGCGCGGCGGCGAGTGAGGACGAGCGAAGACGCCGTTACACCGAAGACGCGGCGCCGAGGAGGTCGTCGCCGTATTCGGCGAGGTAACGCCGGATGATTTCGTCGTCGCCGTCGTCGTCGTCGTCGTCGCGCTCGAGCGAGACGTCGTATTTGATTCTCGGGAAATAGTCCTCTTCTTCGACGTCGCGCGCGACCGCGGCGCGCGGCTCGGCGCGAAGCGCGCCGTCGCCGTCGTCGGCGAGGCGACTCGGCGCTCTGAGACGCGCGATGTCTTCGTCGACGAGTCGAAGCGCGTCGTCGTACGCCTCGGCTTGCGCTTCATCCGTCGGTAACTTTACGTATCCCAAAGCTTTCGGGTCGAACGACGGCGCGTCGAGCGCGCGCGTTCGCGCGTCTCCGTCCTCAGACTCGTCCGAAGCCGTCGCGACTTCGAGTCGCGATCGGCGCACGTCGGCGCTCAAATCTTCCGCCAGACGACGCACCGTGGCGCTCACGTCGTCGTCATCCTCGTCGTCGACGTAATTACGACGGCGAATGACTTGATACCGGTCGCCGTCGTCTTCGTCTTCTTCTTCGCCGTCGACGAACGACGCCGATACGATGGCTTCCCGAAGCGAATCGATTTCGCGTTGAAGAAATTCCATTTGCGCCGCGCGTTGCCGGCGTTCTTCCTCGTACTCCTCGTCGTATTCCTCCTCGTAGTCGTCGTACTCGCCGTCGTCTTCTTCCGTCGCGTCTTCTTCCTCGCCGTCGCCGTCTTCGACGAAGCCGTAGTGCTCGGCGCCGTACTCTTGCGGGCGAACGCGGTAGTAATTCGGCACCACGCCTTCGTCTATCGGCGTCGCCCGCGCCTCGGCTGGCTCACCCGGGCGAACGATTAGATCCACACCGTACGGAACGAACGGCGAGCTCGAATGCGAAGCGCTGACTTCGTAAAACGCGGGTGCGCTCGATCCGGCGAAAAGACGCGCGCACAAAAACTTCCCACGCTGCGTGTGCTTGTTCAGGTGTTCCGAGCACGCGAAGCGCACGCACGCCGCCCACGTCGCGGCGTCGTCCACGCGTTTTGATCCTTGAACCCAAACGCCCGTGATGGGCTCGTCTTCCGTCCCGCGCGCGGCTTCGCTCAGGAAGACGACGCGCCGCGCGCGATCCAACGTCACGAAACCCGTCGTCGCGCCGCTTTCGTCGCCGCTCGCCGCGCGCGCTTGCGCGGCGACGGATGCGTCGTTTGTGGCCAATCGAGGCGGATGAATCGGCGTCAACTCAAAGCTACAAGACGGCACGTTGATGGCGAACGCCACGCGCAGCGCCGCGGCGTCGCCGTCCCCCCCGCCGTCTCGCGAATCGTCCACCAAAGTCGCCACAGCGCGCGTCGGGCAATACATCGCCGGACACAGAGGCGCGTCGCTCTCGCACGCGGCGTAGAACGCCTCCCGCAGCGTCTCCTCTCGCGCCCACGCCGTCTCGTGCAGCGCGGACGCCGCCGAACGCTCGTCCCCCGAAAAATCCCTCGGCAGCGTCTCCATCGCGATCTCCACGCACCCGTCCTCCAACGCGCTCGAGTAGTGCTCGCAATCGTCCTCCGTCGTCACCGACACGCGCACCGTCTCGCTCGAGTCTCGATTATCCCCGATCAGCGCCGCGCGTCCCGCTTCGTCGTTCCCTCGCGTCCGCGCGACTTTCCCTCGCGTCCCTTTCGCCGCGCTGACCCCATCGCGCGCCGTCGACGCGTCCGCGATCGCCCGCGCCAGCGCGCGCGTCGCGTCACCGTCGAGCCGAACCGTCGTCGGCGCGCTCGTCCCGCTCGACGCCGTCGTCGCCTCGCCCGCGGCGCTCGCGTCCCACAGGATCCCGCGCGTCGACGGGAAGTTCGCGTCGCTCGCGCGCGTTCGCGTCTCGATTCGCGCGTCGACGCGCGTCTCGACGCGCGCGTCGTCGACGCGACGCGCTTCGCGTCGTTCGAAGTACGCGCTGTCGCGCGAGACGCGCGACATGACGCGCGGTGATGTGCGGCGCATCGGGACGCGCCGCACACCGACGCGCGGCGCGCTCGCGTCGCGACGCGCGCCCGATGACGTCGCGCGTCGCGCGCGACGTCTTCGCGGTCGCGCGATCGCCGCGCGCGACGCGCGGGACGTCGAGACGGCGCGCGCGATGGGGCGACGCGACGACGTCGAAAACGCGTCGCCCGCGGACGCGCGCGAGGCGCGACGCGGCGTCGAGCGCGGATCACGACGCCCTGCACGAGTGGTTGTCCGCGAACGGCGCGGACGTGGCGAGCGTGGAGTTTTACGACGCGCGCGCGGGCGACGAGGACGACGGCGGCGACGCGGGGTGGGGCGCGCGAGCGACGCGAGCGCTGGCGCGAGGCGCGAAGGCGATCGTGGTGCCGAAATCGCTGTGGATCACGCCCGAGGTCGGGATGAACGATGATGAACTCGGGAAGGCGCTGCGGGACGAGGACGTCGCCGGTGGATTGGCGCGATGGACGACGTTGGCGTTGACGCTGCTGAAGGAACGCGAACGCGGAGAAGAGTCAAAGTACGCGGCGTACGTGAAGACGCTGCCGGAAGTTTTACACTCGCCGTTGTTTTGGAACGCGGAGGAATTGAGTGAGATTCAAGGGACGCAGCTGTTGGATAACGCGGCGGGGTACGATGGGTACGTGCGGGGGGTGTACGAGACGTTGAGAACGGGGATGTTCGCGAAGCACGCCGACGTCTTCGACGTCGAGGGCGCGTTCAGCGAGGACAACTTTCGATGGGCGTTCGGGATCTTACGCTCGCGCACGATGGCACCGTGCGATGGGGCGAACATCGCGCTCGTGCCTGGCGTAGATTTAGTCAATCACAGCTCGTTGAGTCAGGCGAGATGGCGAGTGAGCGGCGGCGTCGCGGGCGCCGTCGCCGGATTGTTTGGGGGCGGAAAGGGCGACGACGGCGTCTCGGCGCGCGTCGAGTGCGATCGAGCGCTGAACGTGAACGAGCCGTTGTACGTAAATTACAACCCAGAAGGCACGGACACTTCGTTTGCGCTCGATTTCGGGTTCGTGGACACCATCACCCCGAGCCCCGGGTACGCGTTGTCGCTCTCCGTGCCCGAAGACGATCCAAATGTCTTCGACAAGCTCGACGTTTTAGACGTGTGCGGGCTCGGCGAGACCCCGACGTTTACGCTCCGCGCGTACAGCGATCCAGATCCCGACCTCAGAACGTTTTTGCGATTGCTCAACTGCAAAAATCAGGACGCGTTCTTGCTCGAGGCGTTGTTTCGTCAACAGTGCTGGTCGCTCATCTCCGAGCCGCTCTCGCGCGAGAACGAAGCCGACTGCTGCGCGTCCATGACGGACGGCGTCGCCGCCGCCTTATCCGCCTACGCCTCTCGCACGTTGGACGAAGAAAAAGCCTACCTCATGTCTCCCCCGAGCGCGCGTCGCGCCGCCGCCGGCGACGACGAGCGCGCGCGCGTTCGCAAGGACGTCGCCGTCCGCGTCCGCCTCGCCGAAAAATCCACCCTCATCGAAACCGCCTCCTTCTTCGACGTCATCGCGAGCGGACTGGACGGCATGGAGTACTACCAAGAGCGTCGGCTTCGCTCGTTAAACTTACTCGACGAAGACGGTTCGAGCACGTACGATCCGTTCGACGAAACCATGGCGTGAGCCGCGTCTCGCGTTCTCCGCGCGTCCGTCTCCGATTCGCGCGCGCGCGTCGCGTCTTGTCACCATCGCCATCGCGCGCGCATCTTTCTCTTTCTCTTTCTCTTTCTCTTTCTCACCGCACCGTTCACCTCGTCGCGTTTGTCGCGTCGCGTCTCGCCCTCGCCTCGTCTCGAGTCCCTCCTTCG